>Ga0207878_100082_pt1 | contig 113904 bp, 92 predicted proteins | sample LinPmetageLP41_FD_184053 | JGI IMG/M metagenome (GOLD analysis project Ga0207878, IMG submission 184053) | Marine viral communities from the Pacific Ocean - LP-41 (SPAdes) | ecosystem: Environmental > Aquatic > Marine > Oceanic | place: Pacific Ocean | collected 2010-08-27
AAACGAGTTAAACCATTCAGTTGTCCTAGTGACACATTTATGTGTCCCCATCGTCTAGAGGCCTAGGACACCGCCCTTTCACGGCGGTAACAGGGGTTCGAATCCCCTTGGGGACGCCACTTACTTATTTTAAGTAATGTATTAGCAGTGTGACACCACACTCTACTATGCACGACGTTATTAGAGTACTAATCTCTTTGAGGCGCCATTTACTTATTCAATACGCAAGTGAAGTGTTATTAAGATATCCATAAATTTCCTCCTAAATTTTATCTTCTCGTAAAGATTAAGTGTTTACACTTAGTTACAAAACCATAGCAATCTCATTCCGATACGACTTGTTGTAAGTCTACTTAGTCCTTAAACTCATTGAGTTAATTAAAAATGGACTAAAAAATGAAACTCTCAAAAATAGCACTTGCAGTATTATTAGCATCAGGGTTAGCTGCTTGTAATAGCTCAACCCAAGCAATTGATAAAAATACAGTAGCAGAGGTATCAATTCCAGGCGTTACACTCATAGAATCTGTTCAAGCTAATCCTAACGATATCAACATACCTTATAAAAAATATAAACTTGATAATGGTCTAACAGTTATAGTGCATGAAGATCATTCAGATCCACTTGTGCACGTTGATGTTACTTATCATGTTGGATCTGCTCGTGAAGAACTTGGTAAGTCAGGTTTTGCTCATTTTTTTGAGCATATGATGTTTCAAGGATCTGAAAATGTTGCAGACGAAGAGCACTTTAAAATAATCTCAGAAGCAGGTGGTACTTTAAATGGTACGACTAATTCAGACCGTACTAATTACTTTGAAACAGTGCCTGTAAATCAGTTAGAAAAGATGTTGTGGTTAGAGTCTGACAGAATGGGCTTTTTATTAGATGCTGTGACTCAAGAAAAATTTGAAGTACAACGAGAAACTGTAAAAAATGAACGAGGTCAACGTATCGATAATCGTCCTTATGGTCGTTTAGGTGAGCGTATGGCACAAGCAATGTACTCAGATGGACATCCGTATTCGTGGCCTGTTATTGGATTTATGGACGATCTAAATCGTGTGAATGTTAATGATTTAAAAGCATTCTTTTTAAAATGGTATGGTCCTAATAATGCAACTCTTACCATTGGTGGTGACATTAGTGCCAATGAAATATTGCCACTAGTAACTAAATATTTTGGACCAATCCCTAAAGGACCTGAAATACCTAAAGTTGAAAAAACAGCAGTAACACTTGATGCAGATAGATATATATCGATGGAAGATAAAGTTCATTTACCTTTACTGGCAATGAGTTTTCCAACGACTTATGCTCGCTCTGAGGATGAAGCACCACTAGATATACTTGCCGAAATTTTAGGTGGTGGCAATAACTCATTACTTTATAAAAACTTAGTAAAGACTCAACTTGCAGTTCAAGCCAGTGCCAATCACCCATGCCAAGAGTTATCATGCTCAATTAGTATTTATGCTTTACCAAACCCCACATCAGGTAAAACGTTAGCTGATATGGAAAAAATTATACGTGATTCATTTACTGAATTTGAAAAGCGCGGTGTTAAACAAGATGATTTAGACAAAGTAAAAGCAAAAATAGAATCGGGTGCAATATTTGGCTTACAAAGCGTATCTGGGAAGGTATCTCAACTTGCCGCATCAGAAACATTTACGGGCAATCCAAACTCAACTAAGGCTGAAATTTCACGCTATAACAGTGTGACAAAAGCAGATGTTATGCGTGTATTTAATCAATACATTAAAGGTAAGTCAGCAGTTATTATGAGTGTAGTACCAGAAGGGCAAACTCAGCTTATAGCCGCTCCAGATAATTTCACTCCTAAAAAGCATGACTTTGGCGGCCCATCTACAACCTCTGCTGATGATCTAGTCGCCCGAAGAGCTGTTGATACGTTTGATAGAAGTGTTCAGCCTGTAGCGGGTGTAAACCCTGCTGTAGACGTACCTGCGCTTTGGCAAACTAAGACCGACAACGGTATTAAAATATTAGGCACTCAAAGCACCGAAACACCCACTACGGCTGTATTTATTAAAGTACCGGGTGGCTTTTATAACGAGCAGAGCAGTAAAGTGGGTTTATCGTCAATGACGGCATCACTTATGAGTGAGTCCACACAAAACTATACAACGGAGCAAATGAGTAATGCACTAGAAAAGCTAGGAAGCCAAATTAGTATTTACTCAGACAAGACTCATACCAATATATATGTATCTAGTTTAACAAAGAATCTAGATGCAACTTTAAAATTAGTTGAAGAAAAGCTATTTAAACCAGCATTTAACAGTGAAGATTTTGAACGCAATAAACAACAAAGCATTCAAAATATTCAACATTCAATGAAAGATGCTGGCTATTTAGCCTCAAATACATATAGCAAGTTGCTATATGGTACCAGTATAGCTTCTTTGCCTAGCAGTGGCACTGTGCAAAGTATAGAAGCAATTACACTTGCTGATGTTAAAAGCTTTTATAAAGCCAACTTTAAACCACAAGGCGCTCAAGTCATTATAGTGTCAGATTTAAGTGAAGCTGCTGTCGAACCAAAAGTTAAATCAGCACTTGCTAACTGGCAAGGTAAAGGCCAAAGTTTTGATGTAGACTTTACCGAGCCTAACGTTCAAACAAACGTAATTTATCTTGTAGATAAACCCGGTGCGCCGCAATCAGAAATTCGTATCGGTAAACGCGATATGGTTGAAGATATTACAGGTGAGTTTTTTAAAGCAAATTTAATGAACTTCGCTTTGGGTGGAACGTTTAATAGCCGTATTAACTTAAACCTTCGAGAGGATAAAGGCTATACATATGGTGCTCGTTCACGTTTTTGGGGTGATAAAACATCAGGTGGTTTTACAGCCTCTGCAGCAGTAAGAGCTGATTCGACTGCTGCGTCTATTACCGAGTTTACTAATGAGGTTAATAATTACGCTAAAAATGGCATAACAGACGAAGAGCTTATGTTTATGCGTAAAGCTATTAACCAAAAAGATGCCCTTAAATACGAAACGCCTAACGCAAAACTTGGCTTTTTGGCACAAATATTAGAGTTCGATTTAAAACCTAGCTTTGTAAAAGAAAGAAATAAGATTGTTAGTACTATTAGTAAAGAAGAAGTTAACGCCTTGGCTAAAAAACATTTAAATACTAAAGACATGATTTATTTAGTCGTGGGTGATGCTAAAAAACTTCGTCCAGAGCTTGAAAAATTAGGTATGGAGGTTGTTGACTACAGCCTTTAAAATTGAATAATCGGTATGATAAAGCAGCTTTTTAGCTGCTTTTTTTATTCAGCACTAATAAAGCATTCCATTGCTAGCATAAAACTAACCTATTACTATTTTAGGAGATAATTATGGCCAGTGGTTGGGCGCGTGATGGCGCAATTCAAGATCAAATTGATGCGAGTGTCAATGATGCAGTGCAATATGCAAGGCAAAACTTAATATCTGGAGCCAGTGCTGAGTATTGTGATGAATGTGATTGTAAAATCCCTCAAGCGAGAAGATTAGCTTTGCCCGGGGTGAGGTATTGTGTTTCGTGCCAAAGCGAACTCGAAGCTCAGGGTAAAAAATTGAATGGCGTCAATCGTCGTGCCAGTAAAGATAGTCAATTACGGTAAAAGGTGCCAAGGGCACCTTTACTTTTAAACAAATTATTAAAACTCACTCATATTTTCTTTTTTCTGAATAAGCTCAATTGAATAGCCATCAGGGTCTTTAACAAAGGCAATTTCTGTTGTGCCGCCTTTTACAGGGCCTGGTTCGCGACTCACATTACCGCCAGCAGCTTTTATCGCATCACATGCTTTGTAAATATCATCAAATTCAATAGCTATATGTCCGTAAGCATTGCCTAGGTCGTAGCTATCCTTATCCCAATTATATGTAAGCTCTAAAACGGTATTACTTTCTTCTTTTCCATAACCAATAAAAGCGAGAGTGTAACGATACTCCTCGTTTTGAGAGCGGCGTAGCTCCTGCATACCTAATACTTGTGTATAAAAAGTAATCGACTTATCTAGGTCGGCTACACGTAACATGGTGTGTAATAAGCGCATTTTAATTCCCTCGTTATTTTTAGTTTAAAGCCCTTCACTAAACAGTAGCTACTAAATAAAAGTGCTTCAGAAATTGCTGTAGAGGTATTTAAACCATTCTCATCAAACAGTGACGGCTGTTATATCGCACCTACTGGCACGTTATTTAATATAATAAGCGTACATTTTATTCTTTTTAAAGGCTTTTGTAATCTAAGTCGTGTGCTTAAATTAAATATAAATCGAAGTTTTAAAAGAGCCATAAATACAATCTTTAAAATAAAAATTGACCAAGAATAGCAACCTTAAATGACCAAACTTAAAGTCAGTTAACTAGGTTTTATATGTTTTGGTAATGAAAGGGTAAGTATTGGTCAACCCATTGGTATAAAAAAAGTAACAATATTGCTAACAAAAAATGACCAGTAAAATAAGCTCTGTATTAAGTGTAAGTAACTGTATTTTAATTAAAATTACTTTTCATGTTAAAGCGGTTGCAAAATATACATATTTACGTGGTTAACTTATTGGTTGACAAAAAACATGTATGGTAATACAGTTTTTGCATACCAATTGGTAAGTTGCTTGGTTTGAGTGAATACAATGTATTGGTAATTAATCAGAGTTACATTTATGCACAGGTTAATTAATAAAATAACTCAAGCTAAAATCTACTCTACAAATTGAAACAAAAGACACAGCGTATTTATTTATAGAGTAACTTTTACTCGTACTCATAAAAGTATGCGCCAACATATTTAGGAGTTATTCATGTCAAAACCTGTCATCGGTTTCATCGGCTTAGGCTTAATGGGCGGCAATATGGCCGAAAATTTACAAAACAAAGGCTATGAGCTAATTGTTATGGACCTTAGCAAAGATGCGGTTGCAGCATGTGTTGCTAGAGGCGCAAAAACAGCAAGCACTGCAAAAGAGCTAGCTGAAGGTTCAGATATTGTTATGTTTTGTCTTACAACGTCAGCTGTTGTAGAAAAAATTGTTTACGCAGAAGACGGTATCTTAGCAGGTATTAAAGAAGGCGCCGTATTAGTTGATTTTGGTACTTCTATTCCATCATCTACTAAAAAAATTGGTGCTGATTTAGCAGCTAAAGGCGCAGGCATGATTGATGCTCCGCTTGGTCGTACACCTGCACACGCTAAAGATGGTCTATTAAACATCATGGCAGCTGGCGATATTGATACATTTAATAAAGTTAAACCAGTACTTGAAGATCAAGGCGAAAATGTATTCCACCTTGGTGAACTAGGTGCAGGCCATACTACTAAGTTAATTAATAACTTTATGGGTATGACAACTGTATGTGCAATGTCACAAGCTTTTGCAGTAGCCGATCGTGCAGGCGTTGATCGTCAGCAACTTTTCGACATTATGTCTACTGGTCCTTCAAACTCACCATTTATGCAATTTTGTAAAAACTACGCGGTTGACGATGTAAGTGACCTTGGTTTTTCTATTGCTAATGCAAACAAAGATTTAGGTTACTTCCTTCAAATGGTTGAAGACCTAGGCACTGAATCAAAAATTGCTGAAGGTTCATCAGCTAACCTACAAGCTGCATTTGATGCGGGCATGGGTCAAGGCAACGTACCAGAGATCTTTGATTACTTTAAGCAATTAAATAAGTAATAAAGACTCAACATATGGCGCTTAACTATATAGTTTAAGCGCCCACACACACACTATCGATTGACGAGATTTAGCCTGCTTTGTAAAAACATATTTAAATATTCATAGAGCCTAATTCGAGTCACAATATAAAGAGTTAACTATGCGTTTGATTAACACAATAAAGCTAAGCTTAGTTCTCATTGGTTGTATATCTACACAATTAGCAGCCAAAGATTATTTTGTAGATGATAAGCAAGCTTTCAGTGATATTTCTTCTAACTTAGTCGCAGGCGACAAAGTAATCCTTAAAAATGGTACATGGTCTGACTTCGAAATCCTACTTGAAGGCCAAGGTACACAAAACTCTCCTATTTTATTAACCGCAGAAACAAACGGCAAAGTAATTTTATCTGGACAATCAAACCTAAGACTTGCAGGTAAATACTTAGAGGTTTCGGGTTTAGTATTCAAAAATGGCTATACACCAAGTTCTGCAGTTATTGAATTTCGTAAAAATAAAAGTAAATTAGCTTATAACTCACGCGTAACTCAAGTGGTAATCGATAATTACAATAACCCAGACAAACGCGAGTCAGATTACTGGGTTGCGTTATATGGCCAGCACAACCAGTTTGACCACAGTCATTTAGTCGGTAAGCGTAATAAAGGGGTTACTGTTGCAGTTCGTTTAAATACAGAGCAAAGCCAACAAAATTACCACAAGATTGATAATAACTTTTTTGGTTACCGCCCTACATTTGGTTCAAACGGTGGCGAAACACTTCGCATTGGTACCAGCCATTACTCATTAACTGATTCACACACATTAGTAGAGAACAATTATTTTGAGCGTACTAACGGTGAAGTAGAAATTATTTCGGTTAAGTCAGGCAAAAATATTATTCGTAATAACGTATTTTTTGAAGCGCGCGGTACGTTAACGCTTCGACATGGTAACGGTAACCTTATTGAAGAAAACATTTTCTTGGGTAATGGGGTAGATCACACCGGTGGTATTCGCGTTATTAATAAAGACCAAATTGTTAAAAATAACTACTTAGAAGGTTTAACGGGTTACCGTTTTGGTAGTGGTTTTACAGTAATGAACGGTGTACCAAATTCATCGATAAATCGTTATCACCAAGTAGAAAACGCAACCATTGAAAACAATACATTTGTAAACGTTCAGCACATACAACTTGCTGCCGGCAGTGATGCTGAGCGAAGTGCTGCACCTAAAAATAGCGTTATGAAAAATAACCTTATTATTAACCAAAATAAGCAGCAGCCATTTACTACATTTGATGATGTAAGCGGTATTGCTTTTAGTAATAACGTTGCAAACACTAAAGTACTCGATGAGTTAGCTTATGGTGTAAAAACACACACTATCGCTTTAAGTAAAGCGGATAATGGTTTGCTTTATCCAGAATCTACTAACATTAAAGCGGGTGCAAAACGAGGTCTAAAAGTACTTAAAAAAGAAGATACAGGTGTTAGCTGGTATCCAAAAGTACCTGCTTTAGTAAAGTTTGACTCAGGCAAAACTCATACGGTAACTGCCAGCGCAAGTGCTTTATTAACGGCTATCGAAAACGCCCAATCAGGTGATGTTTTAGAGCTTGATAATGGGCAATATGATGTGTCTAAGCTTGTTAAGATTGATAAAGCGCTCACCATTAAAGCTAAAAATTTAGGCCAAGCTAAGCTTACTTTTCAACGTTCTACATTATTTGAAATTCACGATGGCGGTAGCTTAAAGCTCGATGGGCTTAGTATTTCCGGTGAAAATGCACCAGATGCGATAAATAATAGTGTTGTGCGTACTAAAAAGTGGGGCATGATTGAAAACTACCGCTTTGAAATGCATAACTCTAAAATCACACATTTAGATATTAATCATTCATTTCACTTTTTTGTTACTGGCAAAGGCGCGATGGCTGATGAAGTTGTGCTAACAAGTAATACATTCGATAACGTAACGGGTAATGTAATTAGCCTAAATACCGAAATTGAAGACTTAGGCATTTATAATGCTGAGTACGTTATTGTAAAAAATAACACATTCGACAATGTGGATGGCGCTTTGCTTAAGCTTTATCGTGGCGGCAGTGATGAAAGTACTTTTGGTCCTCACCTTCAAATGAGCAACAACACATTAAACAATGTAGGCTTAGGTAAGCGAAATAAAGAGCAAGCGAGTGTTTATGTACATGGTGTTCAGGTTACGAATATCAAAAGCAATAAGTTTATTAAATCGGCTCCAGTAGTAGTAGAGCACACCGTAGGTGAGCCTAAAACAGAAATTTCAAATAATACATTTAATGCAACTCAATCTCCAAGTGTGAAAGAGTTAAGAGTGGCGGGTCCGCATACTGCTGTAATTAAAAATAATAACGTTTTAAATAAGGCGGGGTAATAATGATGAATTTATCTCGAAGCAAAACATATTTTAAAACAGCCGGCGTAACTGCAGCCTTGTTATTATCTTTAAATGCACATGCTGTGCATCCTAATTTGGTAATCACTAACGACGATGTACAACATATGCGTCAAGCTATTAGCACTAACAGCGAGAGCCAATTTGCTACAGCGTTTGAGTCATTAAAAGCGCAGGTAGATGAGCAAATAGCACAACCTATCACTGTACCAGTTCCAAAAGATGGTGGTGGTGGTTATACCCATGAACGCCATAAAAAAAATTACCAACTGATGTACAACGCGGGCGTTATTTATCAGCTAAGTAAAGATGAAAAATACGCAAATTATGTTCGCGATATGCTACTTGCATACGCACAGTTATACCCAACGCTTGATGTACATCCAAAGCGTAAAGTGAAATCGCAAAACCCAGGTAAACTTTTTTGGCAAAGCCTGAATGAAGCTATGTGGCTTGTATACACGATTCAAGCATATGACCTAGTACATGACACGCTAAGCGCTGCGAATATAAAAACTATCGAAGATGATTTATTGCGCCCGGTTTCATTATTTATGTCTGAAGGGCAACCTTCTACGTTTAATAAAGTACACAACCATGGGACATGGGCTACAGCTGGTGTTGGTATGGCTGGTTATGTATTAGACGAGCCAGAGTGGGTAGAGAAATCATTATTTGATTTAAAAAAGTCGGGTAAGGGTGGTTTTGTTAAGCAACTAGAAATGCTGTTTTCTCCCCAAGGCTATTACAATGAAGGGCCTTACTATCAACGTTTTGCATTATTACCATTTGTAACGTTTGCTAAAGCGATTGAAAACAACGAACCTCAAAGAAAGATATTTGAATACCGCGATGGCATATTATTAAAAGCAATCGATACGACTATTCAGCTTAGTTATAACGGTTTGTTTTTTCCTATAAACGATGCCATAAAAAGTAAAGGTATTGACACTATAGAGCTTGTGCAAGGGGTTACTGCGGCTTACGGTTTAACAAATGATGCGGGCTATTTAGATGTAGCTAAAAAGCAAAATCAAATTGTTTTAACGGGTGATGGCTTAAAAGTTGCTCAAGCTTTGGATAAAAGCCAAGAAAAGCCATATGTATTTAAATCCGTTGCTTTTGGTGATGGTAACGATGGTAAGCAAGGCGCTTTGGTTGTTATGCGCAGTGACGTAGGTGGCGATCAAGCATTGCTATTTAAACCTGCCGCACAAGGTTTAGGCCATGGTCATTTTGATAAGCTTACATGGCAGTTTTACGATCATGGTAATGAAATCGTATCTGATTACGGCGCTGCACGCTTTTTAAATGTAGAAGCTAAATATGGTGGTCGTTACTTACCTGAAAACGAGACTTATGCAAAGCATACAGTTGCACACAACACCGTTGTTGTTGATGAAACCACGCACTTTAATGCAAATGTTGAAGTGGGTAATAATAACCACCCAACACTTAATTTTTTCGAAACCAATCAATACGGTACAGTATCAAGTGGGCAAATAAAAACAGCTTATAAAGGTGTTGAGTTAGAGCGTACTTTAGCGCTTGTTAACTTGCCAGAGCTTGACAGTACCATTGCTGTAGATATGTTTAATGTAACTGCAAATAAAGCACATCAGCTTGATTTACCGCTACATTATAAAGGTCAGTTAATTGATACAAGTTTTGAATTAACAGGTAACGCTAAGCAGTTATCAGCATTGGGTGATAAAAACGGATACCAGCATTTATGGCTTAAGGCACAGGCAAAACCTGAACAAGGGCTAGCTAAGGTAACGTGGTTAAATGATAACGGACGTTTTTATACACAAACTAGTTTAGTTAAAGGAGATGAGTCGTTCTTATTTACTCAAATAGGCGCAAACGACCCGCACTTTAATTTACGTAACGAAAACGGTTTTATTCGCCGAGTAGATAGCGCTAAACAGCATAAGTTTATATCTATCTTAGAGCCGCATGGCGAGTACAACCCAAGTAAAGAATATACGCTAGAAGCAAATAGCAGAGTAACGGCACTTAACTACAGCGAACAAGATACGCTTACACTTGTTAATGTTGATATTAAGGGCAAATCTTATTTAGTTGCGATTAATAAAGCTGCACAAGCAAACCCTAGCAAGCACACTTTCACATATCAAAATAAAGCATTCACCTTAAATGGCCGACTTGGCGTTTATGCGATGAAGAATAATCAGGAGTAAACAGGATGCAAAAGCAAAGCGCACATTTTTCATTTGGTAACGAAACCGAAATTGAAGACTTAGGAAACGGTTTAAAACGCCAAATGCTTGGATATAACGAAGAGCTGATGGCCGTTAAAATCTGGTTTGAAAAAGGAGCTATTGGTTATAACCATGCTCACAGACACTCTCAAGTAACTTATGTAGTTGAAGGTGAGTTTCACTTTAACATTGATGGCGTAACCAAAATTTTAAAACCTGGTGATAGCTGTTTAATTCCACCATTTGCAGATCATGGTGCAACTTGCCCAACTGGCGGTATTTTAATTGATACCTTTAGCCCGGCGCGTGAAGACTTTCTTGAGGATTAACCTATGAAAATTCAAGGCTTACGCTGGTGGGTTATAGTGCTAATTGCACTTGCTACCATTATTAACTACATAGACCGCCAAGCACTTAGTGTTTTATGGCCTGATATTGTGGAAGAAATGTTTCCAGATGAATCGGCATTAGAACGTAAACAAATCTATGCGAACATTTCTATTGTATTTGTATTTGCTTACGCATTTGGTCAAGCCATTTTCGGTAAAATATTCGACTGGGTGGGTACGCGCTTAGGTTTTGTATTGTCAATTGGTGTGTGGTCGCTAGCAACTGTGGCTCATGCTTTTGCACAAGGTGTTTTAAGCTTAAGTATATTCCGCGCTATTTTAGGCGTAGCAGAGGCGGGTAACTGGCCCGGTGCTGCTAAAGGAAATGCAGAGTGGTTTCCTACTAAAGAACGTGCGCTTGCACAGGGGATTTTTAACTCTGGTGCAGCCATAGGTGGCATTATTGCTATTCCTTTAATTGCCTATTTAACCGTGTATTTTAGCTGGCAGATGGTGTTTGTATTTGTGGGTGCTTTGGGCTTTTTATGGCTAGTACCGTGGATCATCCTAGTTAAAGCGCCACCAGGTGCTCACCCGTGGATCACCGAACAAGAGCGTGAATATATTTTAACAGGTCAAAGACGTGTTGATGATAATGGCGATGTCACTGGCGAAGATGAAGAAGAATACAATCCTTCGACTAAAGAGCTACTATCGCGTAAACAAAGCTGGGGTGTAATTATTGCCTCTGCAGCGATTGATCCTATTTGGTGGCTATTTGTATTTTGGATACCAATTTACTTAAACGAAGTATATGCAATGGATGTTAAATCTATTGGTATATACGGTTGGGTACCTTATGTTGGCGCAATGTTTGGCGCGTGGTTTGGTGGTTTATTAGCGCAAAACCGCTTAAAATCCGGTTGGAATACAGATAAAACACGTAAGCTTACGATTACCCTAGGTTGTTTAATTATGTTGCCATCGTTATTAGCAATGGCAAACCCAGGCGGTCCAACAACGGCTGTTCTTATTATGGCTGTTATCTTATTCGGCTTTCAAACAGCTATTGGTAACGTACAAACTCTTCCAAGCGATTTACTTGGCAAAAAAGCAGTGGGTACATTGTCAGGTTTCTCTGGCATGGCAGCTAAATTGGGTGCGGTAGGCCTTACTTCACTGGTACCAATTTTAACAGCTGACGGCAATTACGCTCCTGCGTTTATTATTGGTGCTTCTCTTGCCATTATAGCTATGGCAGCAGTATGGTTACTGATCCCAAAAATAGAACCTCTTAAAAAGCCTGAATAATCTGAAAGTAACTGCTATGCCAACACGACTGTGTCTGCGCATAGCAGTTTATTACAAAGGATAATTTCCCAAATGAAAAATATTTACTTTATGGGTGAGTGTATGGTTGAGCTCAGAGCAATGAGCGCAGCAACGTTACACCAATCATTTGCAGGCGATGTTTATAATTCTGCCGTGTATTTAAAGCGTAGTTTTCCTCAAGTAGCGACCTCAGTAGTTACTGCTTTAGGGCAAGATAACTTAAGTAAAAAAATGTTAGAGCGCTTTGAAAGTGAACAGCTAGATACTCAGTTTGTATTTGCTCACGATAGCAAAGTACCTGGTATGTACTACATAGAAACAGATGCTTTTGGAGAGCGTAGCTTTACTTATTGGCGCAGCGACTCAGCAGCTAAAAAAGTAGTTAGTTTTTTAAATACAGACGTTGTGAAACAGCTTTCACAAGGTGATGTGTTTTTCTTTTCAGGCATTTCACTTGCTGTAATTGACGAAAACGCACGTGAAGATTTTTGGCGTGTAGTAAAACAACTTAAAAGTGCTGGCGTAAAAATAGTATTCGATCCTAATTACCGTGCTCGTTTGTGGAATAGTGTTGATGAGACTAAAACGCAGTACGACCTTGCATTTGGTCTTGCTGATGTAACACTGCCTGGCGTTGAAGATTTAACAACCCTTTACGATGTTCATAGTGTTGAAGACGTAATTGAATATTTAAAAATATATAACATAGACGAAATTATCGTTAAAAATGGCCCAGAGTCGGTTATTACTCAATTAGACAACACACTTCAAAGTCACACAATAATACCAGTTACTAATGTTGTTGATACAACATCAGCAGGGGATGCATTTAACGGCGTTTACTTAGGCGCACGTTTATCTGGCAAATCTATCGCTGATGCAGTTCAACTTGGTGCTAAAGCAGCCGGTGCTGTTATTCAACAACCTGGCGCAATTGCACCAAAAGATGTTTTTCAGCTTGCTATGGCTAAAGCTGGCATTTAATAAATTTATAGGCCGCCATACCTCGGCCGCACTACTTAAAATAAAGGAACAACGTTATGACTCGCTTTTCTGAACTTATGTCAGGGCAAACACTGCTACCTATAATTCAAGCTGATACCCCAGAGCAAGGTGTACAAATTGCTAAAGCTATGGCTAATGCAGGTCTTACCCTGGTTGAGGTTGTGCTAAGAACAGAAGCATCTTTAGATGCGTTAAAAGCTATAAAAGAGCAAGTACCTGAGCTTAAAGTTGGTGCAGGAACAGTTATAAACGAAACTATTTTACAGCAAGCAATAGATGCAGGTTCTGATTTTATTGTAACTCCAGCTGTATCTCCTAAACTATTAAGTGCACTTACAAAGTGTAACGTGCCTGTTTTACCAGGTGTATCAAACACAGGTGATATTTTAATGGCTCTTGAATATGGGTTTAAAGAGCAAAAGTTATTCCCGGCATCGCTAGCTGGTGGTGCGCCGTTTGTTTCTGCTGTATCAAGTGTTTTTAGAGAAGTTAGTTTTTGCCCAACTGGTGGCGTAAGCGAGCAAAACAAAATGGACTACCTATCTTTAAACAACGTGTTTGCAGTAGGTGGGACATGGGTCGCTAAAAAAGAATGGGTTAAAGAGCAAAACTGGCAAGCAATTACTGACTCGTGTATAGAAGCTATAAAGTAAGAAGGAACCTACAATGGAACATTTAGCCCCGGCAATACTGCCAGGCGTAATAGTTGGTGACGAAGTAAGTGCGGTATACGAACATGCTCGTGCTAACCAATATGCTTTACCTGCCGTTAATGTTGTAAGTACAACCTCAATTAACGCAACCTTAGAAGCAGCCAAAAAAATGAGTTCGCCAGTCATCATTCAGTTATCTAATGGTGGCGCACAATTTTTTTGTGGTAAAGGCTTAGTGTTGCCAGATCAGCAAGGCGCTGTACTTGGCGCAGTTAGCGCAGCAAGGTATGTGCACGCAGTTGCTGCACATTACGAAGTACCCGTTATGCTGCATACCGATCATGCTGCTAAAAAGCTATTACCTTGGATAGATGGTTTACTCGATGAGGGCGAAAGGTATTTTGCTTTAACCGGTAAGCCGCTATTTAGTTCGCATATGATTGACCTTTCAGAAGAGCCTCTTGAGGAAAATATAGAAATATGTGAGCGCTACCTTACACGTATGGCTAAAATTGGAATGACGCTTGAGATAGAGTTAGGGTGTACTGGCGGTGAAGAAGATGGTGTTGATAACTCCCACCTAGATAGCTCGGCCTTATATACGCAACCCGAAGATGTTGCTTTCGCTTATGAGCGATTAAGTAAAATTAGCCCTAACTTTATTATTGCCGCATCGTTTGGCAATGTTCATGGTGTGTATAAGCCTGGCAATGTTGTACTAACGCCAAGTATTTTAAAAGATTCTCAAGCTTACGTATCAGATAAGTTCAACTTGCCTAATAATTCAATTAACTTTGTGTTTCATGGTGGTAGTGGCTCTGAATACAGTAAAATTGCAGAATCATTAACTTATGGCGTAGTAAAAATGAATATCGACACTGATACACAGTGGGCGTGTTGGAATGGTATTTTAGATTACTACAAAAATAAGCAAGCTTATCTACATGGACAGATTGGTAATCCTGATGGCGATGATAAGCCAAACAAAAAATACTATGATCCACGTGTATGGCTTCGTCATTCTGAGCAAAGTATGGTCACAAGACTCGAACAATGCTTTACCGATCTTAATTGTGTAAATAGGTACAATTAATGAAAAGATTAAATACAGTTCTTAAAGAAGACGGTGTAGAAACCGACCTTATTTTACTTATACGTACTATTTTAGCGACATCAAAAGAAATTGCTTTTAGAGTAAGCCAAGGCGAACTTGCTGGCGTTTTAGGTTCAACGTTAAACGAAAATGTTCAGGGTGAAGTACAAAAAAAATTAGATGTGATTGCTAATCAACTTCTAAAAGATATATTAATAGACGATACGTTAGTAAAGTCAGTAGCGTCGGAAGAAGAAGATCACGCAGTAGGTGCTCACCCAGATGGAAAATTTATAGTTGCTTTTGATCCGCTCGATGGTTCATCAAATATTGATGTGAATGGTCAAATTGGCACCATATTTACAATTTATCCAGCGCGAGATGATGTTGCTTATGACAGTGACGAGCAATTTAAGCAACCAGGTACTAATCAGGTTTGCGCAGGTTATGTTTTATATGGCCCGTCTTCATTACTTGTAATGAGTACTGGCGGCCCAACACGATGCTATACGTTAGATTGTACTCATGGCGGATATCTACTAACTAATAAACAGCTAAATGTACCAAAACAAAGCCGAGAATTTGCGGTTAACATGGCAAATTACCGCTACTGGGATGAGCCAACACAAGTATATTTTGATAAATTGCTTTATACCTGCGAGAGCTTTGAAAAAAGCTCAATGCGCTGGAATGCAGCAATGGTTGGTGATGTTCATCGAATATTATGTCGCGGAGGTTTATTTTTATATCCTCAAGATAAGCGCACCGGCAATGAAAACGGCAAAATTAGATTACTCTACGAGGCCAATCCACTTGCATTATTAATGGAAAATGCCGGCGGCAGTGCCACCTCAAGAGGCAAGCGAATTTTAGATATTGCACCAAGCAGCTTACATCAACGAGTTCCAGTTGCTATGGGCTCTGATGAGCCCGTTGAGTTTTATAACAGTACACTAGCTTAAAGCGACACTTTCTTCCGTTAAAGTAGGACAGTTATTTTCTTCCTACTTTAACTTTTTACAAACCCCAGTAAGCTCAGTAATTTTTAAACACCTTCCTCAAATACAGTCAGTAAACACCTTCCTCAAATACAGTCAGTAAACACCACCACAACTATAAATTCTCTTTATGTAATTCAGCGCTTATTTTTACGTTAAATACGTAAGTGAGCACATTGAATTATAAATATTTAAAAAGATGGAAATTTGACCACTAAATAAAAATTACACTGGTTAATTAAATGTCCTCTTGTTGTAAATTAATTGGTCAACTTGCTGGTAAAAATTATTTTGTTATGGTTATATTACCAAGTTGGTTAACAATTTGTTTTAAAGTAGAAACTAGTTGGTAACAACTTTCGGGTTATTTGGTAACACACACAATAATTAGCCAAATATTTGAACCATAAATTTGCTTAAAGAGAACCACCATGAAATTAAAACACTTCGCACTTTGCGCTATTGCAGCAGCAATTGTTGGTTGTGATACAGATTCAAACAACAATGACAACAACTTGGGCTCTATAGCTCTAACAGGAACCCCCACAAGTGGGCAAACATTAACCGTAGCAGTGAGCGATCCTGATGGTATATCAGGCGAAGTTACTTATTATTGGTATGCAGATGGAGAAGCCATTGTTGGTGCTAATAGCGCATCATTCATGTTAACCGACGAGCAAATAGGTTTACCTATTACAGCGCAGGGTCTATATACAGATGATGGTGGAGTGAACGAATCTCATATTACCGACCCAACAGCTGATGTGGCAGCCATGCTGTTTCCTGCAAGTGTGACTATTTCTGGTGATGCGTTAGTTGGTTCGCAATTGACCGCAAGTGTTGTAGATGACAATGGTTTTGATAGCGACACGGTTGTTTATCAATGGTTTGCTGATGATATTGCAATTGCAGATGAAGTACTATCAACGCTTTTGCTAACTGAGGCGCAATTTGCAAGTGTGATCACTGTTTCCGCTACATTTGAAGATGACCGCGGATTTTCAGAATCTCCAACATCATTGCCCACTCAAGCGGTTGATAGAACAAATACACAAGGTGAAGTAACAATTAGTGGTACACCTACAATTGGCAATACACTAACAGCTCAAATTAATGATGCTGATGGGGCTTCAGGCACTATCGCCTATCAGTGGTTTGCAGATGGTGAAACTATTAATAATGCAACGCAAATTACCTACGTAGTTGAAGAAGCATTACTAGGTAAAAAACTCACCGTTCAAGTTACTTACACCGACGATAATGGTTTCTCTGAAGATAATATGTCTGAAGAAACGATTGCTGTTTCAGCCGTTGCTGTTGATGAGGCGGGAAGTATTGCGATTATGGGCGTTGCTCCTTACTTAGCGGGTAATGAACTAAGCGCACAAATCACAGATAACAATGGTATTGAAGAGTCTAACGTAACATACACATGGTCCGCCGACGGTGTTGAAATTACAGATACTAATAGCAAAACATTTACACCAACTAATTATGCAGGCGCTATTATTTCGGTGTCAGCTACTTATACCGATAATGATGGCTTTACAAGTACAGTAACCCAATCACTTGATAGTGTGATTTACACTCAAACTGTGAGCAACCCTGAAGCATTATTAGGAGCTATTAGTTCTGGATTAGCCGATGGTTCTGTTATCGGTTTAAATACCGGTGTATACGCAGATATGGATGCAATTTTACTCACTAGTGCAGTGACATTGCGAGCAGTAGAAGGGCAAGTGCCGGTAATTAGCGGAGAATTATGTGTACACGTGGCTGATGGGGTCGATGGCGCTGGTTTAGAAGGTCTTACATTTAAAAACATTGATACAAAAGCAGGCGAGTTTTGTGAATCTGAGGAAACTGCCGTTATTTATTCAGAAGGCGATAATTTTACCTTTTCGCACAACACAATGGATGGAGAAGAAGATACACTTAATAACTCTGAATACCATTGGCTGATGATAAAAGGTCAAAGTGCATTAGTAGAGAGAAATACCTTCTCTAATCGAATTGTAGCCGAAAAAGGCTCTGTGATTAAAATGTCATCTTCAAGTTCAGATCACGTAATTCAATATAATTTATTTAGTGATAGTAACAATCCAAACTTTGGGCAATCAAGTTTATATTTAATTAATGCAGGTAGTACAACAGGCTCAGGCGCCGCTGACGACGCAAATTTTACTATTCAATACAACCGGATAGAAAATTTTGTAACGGGTCGTCGTTTAATGCGTGTGCAAACGTCTGGTGCAACTATAAAAGGCAATACAATTGTAAATGCTAATGGCGGTATATCACTTGAAGATGGTGGCTTTAATGCAGTTACAGACAACATAGTTATTCGTACCACTGATATAGAAAGCTCAAGTGATAGGCCCGCTGGCGTGATGATGACACCGCTTGGTCATACTGTCAGTAATAACTATATTGCGGGAATTCGCTCTGGCAACAAAGAAGCGGGTGGCATTGTATTTACAGCTAACCCATTCTCTCAAGCCGATGGCGGTGTGCCAAACTCTGGTAACCAATCTGTATTAGACGCTGCGGGTGATTTCACATTAACGGTAACAAACAACACCGTATTAAACTCACAGCAACCCATCGTATTTAGTACTGAGATTGGCTCTAAAGCACCGACAGGGGATTGTGATGAATTAACCGCAGAAAATGCCCCTGTTTTATATGGCTTAACTAAAAATGCCTTTGTTATTAACTTTAACGGGAACCTAATTGCTAATGGCCTAGGTGAAGAAGCTGCAGAAGACGCCCCGACTCCTGAAAGTGCGTTTTCTTTAGGGCTATTCTATCCAAATAGGCTAGATAGCGACCATGCATTTGAATACGACTGTGATTTAATTAACCACGACAGTTCTGTATTTAGCAATAACTTTGGCTATATGGATAGTCGAGTTTCAGGTGATGACAGCGATGATTGGGTAGCCATTAGAAACCTTAACGGTAATGGCTCATTCGATACCGACGGGGCAATTGATCAAGACCCAGCAGCGAATGATAAAGAGGTACTGGAGTACGTAACCGTAGCAAGTACGTTGATTGAAACTGATCCAGCAGGTGCGCAAGCTGTTGCTGGCGCTAAAGGGCTTCATTACATACAAACCAGCCAAGTGGGCGCAGGCTCAACATGGGTAATTCAAAACGATTAATAGCTTTCTAGTAAAGTAAAAAGCCCCATATGGGGCTTTTTTGCTTTTAGTGCTTTACTAACACACCTATGAATAACAGTTTAAATCTATCTGACATGGCGGTAATGCAGGTTATCTTTAATTGGTATACCTTATGGTAATATTAAAATCTTAAATTGGTTGATCATGTATAAGTGTTTGAGTATATTAACGTCGGTGGACACATAAAATATACAAAAGCATAACAAGCTAACACACTTAAATCACACAACAACAACCAGCGGAGAATTAACATGTCGTTGAAGTCAATAAAGAATAATAATTCTATTACAGGGCAGTTTGCATTAAGGCCTGTTGCTAAATGGGTAAGAACAGCGGTCATAGCAGGTATGGCCACTTCTTGCGCATTTACAGCAAGTGCACAACAAGAGCAGGGAAAAACGACAGAAGTTGAAGAAGATGTAGAAATTATAAGTGTTACCGGTACTCGTAGAACAATACAAGACCAAATAGCTATAAAGCGAGAAGCAACTACGGTTGTTGATGGTTTATCATCAGAAGATATCGGCGATTTACCTGCACTATCTATTGGTGAAGCCTTAGAATCAATTACGGGCGCTGCATCGCACCGTGAAAACGGTGGTGCAACAGAGATCACTATTCGTGGTCTTGGTCCATTTTTAAGTGCAACCCATATCAATGGTCGTGAAGCGACTAATGGTAGTGGTGACCGTTCAGTAAACTTTTCACAATTTCCATCAGAGCTTGTTAAAAAAGTCGCTATTTATAAAACGCAAGACGCATCAATGATAGAGGGCGGTGTAGCAGGTGTTATTGCACTTGAGACTGTAACACCATTGGATTTTGGTAAGCAGCGAGTATCGGGGGAAGTAAAATTAAACTACAACCCAGATGAAAGTAATGTAGATAATTCACTTCAAAGTGATATGGGCTACCGCGGTACGTTTAGCTATGTTGATCAGTTTGAGTTTGATAACGGCCAAGCGGTAGGTGTTTCATTTGGTGTTCAACGACAAGATATAAGCCAACCAGAGGCAGAATACAGAAGTTCAAGCCCATCAGGTTCTTCGCTTTGGGCATGTTTAAATGACCCAACTAATACGAATGAAGGTTTTTACCGCAGTAGTGCAGGTGATTGTGAAGATCAAGTTAGTGGCAGTAGTAACCAAGGCTATGACACTGATATAGACCCTGAAACAGGTAAAGCAATAAGTGATGGCACTCCATACGCCTGGACTGGAAGTAGCCGTAGTTACCGTCAAAACGAAACATCTGACGAACGTGACGCTGTATTTTTTGCACTGCAATACCAACCGTCAGCTGAGTGGGATATTAACTTTGATACGCAAATATCTGACCGTACTCAAAAAGAAGCACGTCATGACCTAATCTTTTTACAAAAACGTGCAACGCCAGGTGTAACAGGCCCGACACTAGTTACTAACGATGTAGGCGGTATTTTACATTGGGAAGGTGAAGAGCGAATTGAATCATCGGGTGAGCAATTTTCTCGCGAAGAGAATTACCAAGGCTACGGTTTAAACATTGAGCATAATGTAACAGACCGACTAACAGTGAGCCTTGATTTAGCATATTCAAAAACAGACCGTGAAGAGCTGCAAATATCTAACCGTGGCAGAACATCTGATCGTAACTATTTTACATGGGATATGGGTGATGAAATTCCTCATTTCACATTAACTGATTTTGATGTTACAGATATTTCTAACTTTACTGATAGCTTAAGAACACGCTTAGATCGTGAAAACGTTCGCGAAAATGTTATAAAATCAGCGCGCTTAGATTTTGATTATGAATTAGATAGTGGCATGTTCACTAAAATTGAGGGGGGTATCAGAACATCTGAGCTTTCTTTCATACAATTTGGTGGCACTGGAAACGGTGGTAATGGCTCAAGAGTTGAGTACACAATAGGCGATGATACTGCACTTGAAATTCTTCAAGGTTGTCAAATTGACTTCCCTGAATCAGGCTTTTTATCTAGCGTGTCTGATGGCGATATTGTAACTAATGTTGATAGTGATGGTAACGTGATTGCAAGTGGTACAGGCTCTTCTTGGGCGACTTACGATAATGTATGTTTTTCTCAAGCAGTAGCTGCAACAGATTCTGATTACAATGGTGAGTTTGGCTACCCAGATGTAGATTACCAAAATACGGGTACTGTTGATGTAACAGAAAAGACAACTTCTGCTTATTTAATGGCTAGCTACGATACAGAAATGTTTGGTAAGTTTATTCGTGGTAACTTTGGTCTTCGTATAGTTGATACTGAAGTAACATCAGTTGGCTTCAGAGCAGATTACTATGTAGGCACCGATGCAGACACAGGATTTCTTGAACTAGTATCAGATCCAACAACACTTGATAAAATAGAAAGCGGATCAAGCTATACAAAATATCTACCCAGCTTTAACCTAGTTGTTGATTACAGCGAAGATATACTAATACGTGCGGGTATTTACCGTGGTATGTCTCGCGCTGACCCTTCAGATTTAAGCTATAACCGTGAATTTTCAACAAGTAGTAATGAAGATGGTGCAGCTACGTCACTTTCTGATTTATTAGTTGGTGTTAATGGTTCGGGTAACCCATCAACTCAACCTTTAATGTCATGGAACTATGATGCTGCAGTTGAATGGTACCCTAATGATGACTCGATTATAGCGCTAAGCCTTTATTATAAGCAGTTTCAAGGTGGTTTTGAGAAACAAACTGTTCTAGAAGAATTTACAATAGACGGCGAAAGTGTATCTCTGCCTATTACTAACTCTGTTACATCAGACGATGAAAGCGAAATAGTAGGCCTTGAAGCATCGTTTTCATACCGTTGGGACAACGGTCTTGGTGTAAAGTTTGGTTATAACTTCGCAGATACTGACTTTGAGTTTGAGGACAGTCTTTATGGCGACACGTTCACAACTGACTTAGAGGGTAATACAACGCAATTAACGCAGGGAATAGTTGAGGCAGGATCTGTACCAGGTTTTTCTGAGCATGTATTTAGTAGCCAACTTTACTACCAAATTGGCGACTTCGATACTGCAGTTATTTACAAATACCGTAGTGAGTATTTCCAACCTTATACAAGCAATGGCACACGCTTACGTTATGTTGATGCTGTAGGTGTATGGGAAATGCGCGCATCGTATAAAATTAATAAACACTTTAGAATCAAAGCTGAAGCAATTAACTTGTTCAGTGCACCTAAATCACAAGATTTCTTTGTGGAAGATAACTTAGGTGAAGTAAATGATTACGGCCCACGCCTATTCTTAGGTATGAGTTTTAAGCTTTAGTAAATGGCTAAAGTAAAAAATTAAAAAAGGCGGTTTACCGCCTTTTTTAATGCCTGCAATTTAAACTAGTTTTAACTACCGCGCGCTTATAAGTAAATCACAATACCAAGTCACTTTTATCCTCCATTACTTAAGCTTGAGCATCCCCCCTGTAAAACACGGCCTAAATACTCTCGATTCAAACCAGTGAAGTTTTACAGTCTTTTATTTTCAACACCCTAAACTTTGGTAATAAACCTATCTCAAGCGGATTCTAGACGGTCATTGTGCTTATTTGAATGAGCGCTGCTTTTAACGTTTAAATTTTTAATGATGGCTTTATGCTAAGAAGAATTTATATAAATTTCATCGGGCAGAAAAGGGTACATTTTTAAGCTGCACAGAGGTTATATAAAAAGATTTGTATGATAATACATAAGCTTGGTTAACCAATTTTATGCGTTTATTTAATGAGCAGAAAGATTTTTATAGTTATTTTATATTTTATTTAAGGCTACTAATAATAAGAGTTTAAGCCTTCCCGAGTGGCTATTAAATATTTTTAGCTTTCTAATTTTTATTTAAAAACATGTGTTTAGATTGTTTTTTGACCTACTCTTTCTTTTGTTAAAAATGACTGTGTTTTATTTGGTAAGTTAGGTTTGGCGTAATATGAAAAAATCTAACTTACCAGCGGGTTGACCTTTTTGTGATTTGGTGTAAATATTGAGTTAATGATTTGTAATAAATAAAGGCTTTACCAAAGATAAGCGTAGCGAGTTAAACATAGCATTTCACACACACAGGAAAAAAACTATGAGTCACAAGTTATCTAAAATTACTCTGGCGGTTATATCTGCCACTGCACTGAATTTTTCTTTGTCAACACAGGCACAAGAAGCTCAACCACAAGCAAAAGATGATCTTGAAGTCATTGAAGTTTCGGGGATCCGCCAATCATTAACTAATGCCCTTGCTGAAAAGCGTTCGGCAGACAGCCTAGTAGAAATTATCCAATCAGAAGATATTGGTAAACTACCTGATCAAAACTTAGCAGAAGTACTAGAAAACGTAACTGGTATACAAATTACACGCCAAGCAGGTGTGGGTACCGGTGTACAAATTCGTGGTACAGATGCAAACCGTACTGAAATAAACGGGGTATCTACAGTGGGCTCTGGCTCAGGTCGTAGTGGTATTAGCTTTGAAGATGTTTCTGCATCAATTATATCAAGTTTGGAAGTTATCAAGTCTCCAGAGGCTAAAACCATTGAAGGTTCTGTGGGTGGCACAATCAACCTTAAAACAATTCGTCCACTTCATTTAGGTGAGCAATTAGCCACTATCAGAGTACAAGGCGAAAATAGCAGCCTAAGTACAGACAGTGGTTTACAGCCTCGTTTTTCCGGTACGTTTGCTGATAACTGGGAAACTGATGATTACGGTAAATTTGGTGTATTGATAAGTGGCAGCTACGCAGAGCAAGACGTAACGGCATTTCGCCCACGTGCAGATAGAGATAACGTTATTACTTCTGATAGTGGTGTAGCCAGTGCACAGTCGTTTGACTATTTACCAATTCAATTTTTTGTTCAAGATTATGATAACTACGAATACGAAACTAAAAACTTTGTAGGTACTATTGAATGGGCACCAAACGATAACACTAAATTTTATTTTGACGCGGTGGTAAACGATCAAGAGCGTCGTCAAGAAAGCTCACGTGTTCAAGCTTCTGGTGTAAGTGCACTTAATGATATTTCTGTTCCAGACGCTTTTGAAACTGTTAACTTAGGCTCACTTGGCGGAACTAACTTGGGTTCGATTCAAGCAGCGCTTCGTGGTGTTATTCCTGTAAATTTAGATAACGATGATGACGATCCAAATCTTCGTTTTTCAAGCGATACAAACTCGCGTGTTACCGACAGCGATATATTTAGATTAGGTGGTGAATGGCAGGGTGATAAATGGTTTGTAAGTGCTGAAATTGCATCATCATCTTCAGACACAACAACACCTAGCTTTAATACAACACTTAACTTTATTAATCCTAATGCGCCACTAGACGCTGGTGGCGGCAATGATAATAGTGTGCTATTTGAGTACGATTTATCAGGCGGTGCACTCGCTTTTGGTATTGCACAAGGGGCAGAATACGCACCTACGGTTGAGCAATTACTAGACCCTGCAAACGTAGTACTGCGTGATGTAAATATTGGCCAAGATACGGTTGAAAACTCAGAAGATGCGTTTCGTATCGACTCAACTTATTACACAGATTCAATTATAACCTCTGTTGATTTTGGTTACCGTTACAGTAAATCACAAAGTAAGCAAAACGAAATTACATCAAGCGTTGGCCTAAGAACAATGGCAGATAGCCCAACAGGTGATTTATTTGCAGATTTATTAGTAGCTGGCCCAGATAACTTTAATGAAGCTGATGGACGTTCTTTATATATTGCTGACTTTTTATTAATTGACCCAGAGCTTGTTGCATCAGACCCTGATGCTGTACTTGCAACATTACAAAACGCCATGACTGCTCATGGTTCAAGCAAAACATTAAATGCGCCAACATCAAGCTCTGCAGGCTTTTTTGATATAGAAGAAGTTACGCATGCATTTTACGCGCAAGCTAACTTTGAATACGAAATGATTCGCGGTAACTTTGGTGTGCGTTACATCCAAACAGACGTTGAGTCTACTGGTAACTCGATAACACAAGATGGCAGTGGTAATGAGCTTGTAACTCGTATTACTAATGAATCAGACTATGACTTTATTTTACCACGATTAAACCTAGTAGCTGATGTATCAGAAGATGTGCTTGTACGCTTTGGTGTAGGTAAAGATATCCGTCGTCCAGATTACAATGACTTATCTACTTCTGTTACTTATAGTACCAGCCCTAATGACGAAGTTGAGTTTGGTAACCCTGCATTAAAACCTGAAGAAGTGTTGTCATATGACCTATCGGCAGAATGGTACTTTGCAGAAGCAAGTGTATTTAGTGTTGGTATATTCCATAAAACACGTAAAGAATTGCATGTTAATCAGTTAACGTCGCCAGTAGAGGACCCAGTTACAGGTTACCGCGATTTAACAGACCCATGTGAAGGCGGCGGCATATTTAATCCAATTGCAGACATTAACGTATTTGGCCCTGAAAACGGCCGTGGTGTGTGTGTTGGTACAGAAACAAAAGTTAACGACAGCGGCGAAACAACTCAAAAAGGTATTGAGTTTGCGTTCCAGTATGACCTTGCAGGCTTTGAGAAAGACTTAGGTTGGGCCTCTGGTTTTGGTGTGTTAGCTAACTACACTATTCAAGAGTTCTCGGGTGGTGAAACAGTAAACACAGCAACTTCAAGAGCAAGTAATGTATTTGCAGCAAGCACAGGTACACCTGGTATTGAAGTAAGCGAAATTCAAGGGTTATTAAATCTATCTGAAAACGCATATAACTTTACCCTATACTACGAAAAGTATGGTTTATCAGCGCGTATGCGTTACACATGGCGCGAAGGTTACCGCTCAAACGACTTTGGTAGTACGTCTAGCTTCCCTTGGGGTTTCCCTGTGGTTCAAGAAGACCGTGGACAGCTTAATGCAAGTATTAGCTACGATGTGAACGAGCAGCTAAATATTGGCTTAGAAGCTGTAAACATTACTGAGTCTGAAATTAGCCAGTCTTGTGTAAACGAAAGTGCATTATTGTGTTTCCAAGGTCTAACAGACCGTCGTATAACACTAGGTGCTAGCTACCGTTTTTAAAAAGTAAAAATTGAGAGTGTGTTGCCTGTACGGGCAGTAAAAGCAAGCCGCATGGCTTGCTTTTTTTTGTGTTAAAGCTAAGCAGCGATAATACAATGCGGCTATTCTTTATAAATAACGCTGATGTAGCATAAACGCTAAACCTAGTCGACGTTAGGCGAAGGGCAAGAGCTGGATACTTAGCTCTTTATTTTACCAATACCTAGTAAGCAAATTTTACGTTACGAAGAATAACCCCTATATAAAACGAATTTAACTCTCAAAGACCAACAGCCTCTAATCACATTTTAAGCGATAGAGCGTAGATTTGGTGATACTTAAAAATACGCAATCAGTCTTAAGCTAAAATCTATTAATGTTGGTACTTTACATAGTGTGGGATTCAAAATATCTAAAGTGTATTAAGTTAATACTAAAAATGGGGGTTATCTTCTTTATTCATGTATTTTATTAATTGCTACAACTGTTTTCGTGGCTGGTTATTCGTAATACTCGGTCAACTCAGCCAACTAAATCTCTTTTCTACTTAGTTTACTTTCTTAAGCCATTATTTTTTGAATAGTTGTGATTATTGCAGCGATACTGCGAATAACTAGATAAGACGATTATGTGAGTTTTATCGTGCAGCTAAAATGTTTATATAAGTGTGTACAGGCTGTGTTGCATTAGCCAAAGCGCTGCACCTTGTTGCTTTTAAAAACAGATGCATTAGTACTTAAACACAATGAAACTGCGATGAGCCAACTACATGATGAGATTAATTTAGATGATGGATTTATGCGTAAATGAACACCAATAAAAAAGCACTGTTTGCTCAAACAATGGAGCAGCATAAAGGCATTATTTATAAAATTGTTAACTCGTACTGTCAAAACCAACACGACAGGCAAGACCTAGCGCAAGAAATACTCACCACCATGTGGCTTGCTTATGATAATTACGACAAAGACTATAAGTTTTCTACGTGGATGTACCGAATAGCACTGAATGTGGCGATTTCATATTACCGCAAAGACAGTAAACGAGAAGATAAAGCCAATGAAAGTGAGCAGTGCATTGTGCACATAGCCGACCTATCAGCGCACAATGATAAAAGCGAAGAGGTTAAGCAGCTTTATGAATTTATAGCAAAGCTCGATAAGTTAAATAAAGCCATAGTATTGCTGTATTTAGAAGGCGAAACCCATCAAAGCATAGCGACGAGTTTAGGCATAAGTAAAACCAACGTCGCTACGCGAATTGGCCGCATTAAAGAAACACTAAAAAATCAATTTGAAAAACAGGGGGCTTAAAATGAATTTAGATAACATTAAAAACACATGGCAGCAGCAAAATAGTGTTAACGAATCGGCCATTACAATAAACCAATCACTGCTGAGCGAAACAAAAGTGAATAAACAAATGAAAGAACTTAATACTATGAAGTGGGCACGTATTATTGAAAGCGCAGCCTTCTTTTTTATTATTGTTTTATTGGGGCAGTATATTGCAAATAACTTTAGTGTTTCAGCGCCTTCAATATCTGCGTTGATACTGAGTGTATTTTCCATTGTTGGCCTTGCGGGTAATATTGGCCAAATAGTGCATATTTCTAACATTGATTATGCAAAACCAATTAGCCAGCTACAAAAAGACATTTACCGTCTTTGCTCACATAAATTACAACTAACTAAGTTGTTATTAATGTCTGCCCCTTTTTATATGGCTTATGTGTTTATTGGGTTTGATGTGCTATTTGAAATTGACCTATTTGCACACCTAGAGCAACACATGATCTGGTTTTACAGCGTATCATCACTACTACTTTTAATAGTCACAAGCTGTGTATTAGCTAAACTAAACTACACAAATATTAAAGCGCCTTGGGTTAAACGCACCATTGCATTTATTGTCGGTGAGCGTTTAGTAAATATGGCTCAATTTATAAATAATGTAGAATCGACAGACAGCTAATTAATTAGCTGTCTAACTTTCAAAATACCCAAAATAGAGTTATTCGAGGTTAGTCCGTTTTTTCTTTAAACTCACACAAGTCTTCAATAATACAACTACCGCACTTAGGTTTACGCGCTACGCAGGTGTAACGCCCGTGTAGTATTAACCAGTGGTGTACATCTACTTTAAATTCTTTTGGCACAACTTTTTCAAGCTTTTGTTCTACAGCTACAACATCTTTACCCATGGCGAGTTTAGTACGATTTGAAACACGGAATATGTGTGTATCCACTGCAATTACCGGCCAACCAAAGGCTGTGTTGAGTACAACATTTGCGGTTTTTCGGCCAACACCGGGAAGGGCTTCGAGGGCTTCGCGGTTTTCGGGAACGATACCGTTGTGTTGATCCACCAGTATTTGGCACATTTTATACACGTTTGCGGCTTTTGAATTAAATAACCCAATGGTTTTAATATAATCGCGCAGTGTATCGTGGCCAATATCTAAAATGGCTTGTGGCGTGTTAGCAACCGGAAATAATTTACGCGTGGCTTTATTAACACCTACATCGGTGGCTTGTGCAGAGAGTGTGACTGCTACAAGTAACTCAAACGGGCTTGAGTATTCAAGCTCGGTTTCTGGGTGTGGATTATCATCGCGTAGGCGAGAAAGTATTTGATGACGTTTTTCTTTATTCATGTAACTTAAAACGCATTAGCTTTTAAATAAGTTAATGCGTTTTCCCCTTAAGTTAAGCTAGTAACACGTGCGCGTGGACCTTTTTCGGCCTCAGGCGGCGTTACTTGTTTTGATTTTATTTGTGCGTCAATTACATTTTTTGCCGCAATAAGTAGGCCAAGCCCTAAAAAGGCGCCAGGCGGTAAAATGGCGAGTAAAAACTGGTTATCAAAACTAAACACTTCTATGCGCAGGCTTTGTGCCCATGGACCTAATAGTAAATCGGCACCGTCGAATAATGTGCCTTGGCCTATTAGTTCGCGCATTGTACCTAACACTACAAGTACAGCCATAAAACCTAAGCCCATCATTAGGCCGTCGAATGCTGATAAATGCACAGGGTTTTTAGATGCGTATGCTTCGGCGCGGCCAATAATGGCGCAGTTTGTTACTATAAGCGGAATAAATATGCCAAGCGATTGATACAAACCAAAGGTGTAAGCGTTCATAAGTAACTGAACTATAGTTACAAAGCCTGCAATAATCATTACAAATACAGGGATACGAATATCTTTAGGTACCCAGTTACGTACAACCGATACAGTAATATTTGAGCCTACAAGCACTAATAAAGTAGCCAGTCCTAAGCCAAGTGCATTGGTTACTGTTGAGGTAACGGCAAGTAACGGGCATAACCCTAAAAGCTGAACAAGGGCTGGGTTATTTACCCAGACCCCTTCTTTGTATAGTGTTTTTAATTCGCTCATTTTTTTACCTCTACACATTCGGCATTTGGCGCTGCAAAAATATCGTCAAAATTGCGTTGTGCGAACAAAACTGCGTTTTTAACAGAGCCTACAACTGCACGTGGTGTGATTGTAGCGCCTGTGAATTGATCAAACTGGCCGCCATCTTTTTTAACTGCCCAGCGTGCATCATCTTCGCCATCAACGGTTAAATCATTAAAGGCTGTGATCCACAGTGATTTTTTTACTTCTACTTTATCACCAAGGCCGGGTGTCTCTTCGTGTTTAGTTGTGCGTACACCAGCTATAGAGCCATCACTTAAAACGGCTGTAAGTAAGTTAATATCACCACTGTAACCATTTGGCGTAACGTGGCGAATAACGACGGCAACGGGTTTATTATTTTTTCGAGCACGGTAAATAACTTGATTAGCGTATGGACCAAGCGTTTCATCAGTAAATATAACGCAATCTGTAGATAGTTCGTTGTCGTACGATTTTGGGTTGAGTACTTCTTGTAGTTGCGCTGTAAGTTGTAGCTGCTCTTGCTCTGCAATTTTATCTGCGGTGAGTGCGTTTATCGAGGCAACCAAACCCGTTGTTACCAGTGCAAAAGCCGTTAAAATAGCGCCATTTTTAGCCATTGATGAAATAATCATTTTACTGCTCCGTGGCCATAGGTGCGTGGTTGCGTGTAGTAATCAATAAGCGGCACAGCAATATTAATTAATAATACGCTAAATGCGATTGCATCAGGAAAGCCACCAAAAGTACGAATTAAATACACTAATAAGCCAATGAGAGCACCATAAATTAAGCGACCTTTATTTGTGGTTGCAGCAGATACTGGGTCAGTGGCAATAAAAAATGCCCCCATCATGGTTGCGCCACTTAATAAGTGGAATACTGTACCAGGCTCGGTACCAGGCGCCGCAATGTAACCTATTGCACTACATATCGCTAAACTTACAATAAAACTAACAGGAATATGCCAGTTAATTATTTTGGTTTTTAAAAGGTATAAACCACCCGCTAAAAACCCTAAATTAACCCATATCCAACCAAGGCCTGCCCATTCATTAAATAGTGGCTTTTGCATACTCTCGGTAACGGTTAAACCGTGTGCTATATCTGTTTTAACAGTATCAAGAGGTGTGGCCATTGTTAGGCCATCAATCCCAGCACGCATTTGATCTAGGCTAAAACCTGAGGCCGTAAAATCGGTAAATATGAGCCTTAATTGATCAACAAATCCAATAGGCGTATTTATTAAATCACTGACAGGTAGCCAAGCTGTCATTTGCACCGGAAACGATACTAAAAGCAGAACATATGCGGCCATTGCAGGGTTAAATAAATTAAAACCAAGCCCGCCATAAAGCTGTTTAACAATTACAATGGCAAATAAACAACCAATAATAATTACCCACCAAGGCGCTAGCGGCGGAATACTCAGTGCTATTAGCACACCAGTAAGCCAAGCACTACCATCACTCAATGCAGGCCAAACAGGGCGTTTACGCATTAACATTATGGCAGCTTCAAATGCGCTTACAGCAACAAGTGCAAGCACTAACTGAATAAGTACACCAGTACCAAAAAAGAAAACTTGAGCAATGAGCCCAGGAATACACGCAGCAATAACGGTTAGCATTAATCGTGTTAGCGATTTATGGCTATGATTATGCGGCGAACTGGCCATGGTTAATTTCATGACTGATCATTTCCTTCTTTTTGTAACTTTTTGGCTTTGGCGCGAGCAATAGCTGCGGCCACAGCGGCTTTTTTCTTTTGGGCGGCGGTTTGTTCTGGGCTAATTTCACTTGGCGTTTCAGGCTCTGCTGTCGTCACTTGCTCAGTATTTTCATCGCTTTGTGTTTGCTGTGCCTCTTTTGCCGCTTTTTTAGCTTTTGCACGGGCAATCGCAGCAGCTACAGCCGCTTTTTTGTTATCTGATGGAGAGTCTGTTTGTGGCTCTTCAGATTTAACGTTATCGGCTGGTTTTTCGTTAATACTTGGCACATTCGGTTGAACAGTCTGCTCAGCAGCTTTAGCTGCTTTTTTAGCTTTTGCGCGGGCAATTGCGGCGGCTACAGCCGCTTTTTTATCATCAACAGGCGCTGCGGTATTGGCATCATCTGTGTTAGTTTGCTCATCTTGTGCTTTGGCTGCTTTTTTAGCTTTAGCACGAGCAATTGCGGCGGCTACGGCCGCTTTTTTATCATCAGCTGGTGCAGTATTGGCATCATCTGTCTTAACTTGCTCATCTTGTGCTTGCGCTGCTTTTTTAGCTTTAGCACGAGCAATTGCAGCAGCTACAGCTGATTTTTTATCATCAACTGGTGCAGTATCACCTGAGTCATCTGTTTGTGACTTTTGCTCTTTATATTTGCGAGCTTGCTCTTTTCGAAGTGCGCGCTCTTTTGCTACTTCAGTATTATCCGGCTCTAACTCCTCGCCTTGTTGTTTTTTAGCTTTAGCGCGTGCAATAGCGGCAGCAACCGCTGATTTTTCGCCGCCGTTATCTGATTTGTTTTTAACACGAGCTAGTGCATCTGCTACTTTTTGTTTTTCATCGTCAGACTTAGCGGCCGGTTTACGTTTATGGCGGTTTTGACGCTCTTCTTGCTCACGCTCTAAGCGCTCTTTACGGGCATCAAAACGCTCTTTTGCTCTATCTGCTTTAATTTTTTCGGCTTGTTGTTCTTTAATTTCAACCTTGGCCACGCGATAGTATTGTACAAGAGGGATTTCACTTGGGCACACGTAGGCACACGCACCACATTCTATACAATCAAATAAGTTATGTTCTTGTAGTTTGTCGTACTCTTTTGACTTGGCAAACCATTGCAATTGCTGCGGTAATAGCGAAGCAGGGCAGGCATCTGCACAGGCACTACAACGTATACAGGCTTTTTCGGGGCCAGGTTCTGCCAGCTCTTTATGATCAGGGGCTAAAATACAGTTAGTCGTTTTAACTACACCAATACGTACAGTGGGCAAGGTAAAGCCCATCATAGGGCCGCCCATTACAACGCGTTGTTGTGGCACTGGGGAAAACCCCTGGCAATCAAGTAAATGCTTTATTTCAGTGCCTAGTAATGCCCACACATTGCCGGGCTTATGAATAGTATTGCCCGTTACGGTAATTACCCGTTCAATAAGTGGTTTACCTTCGTATACAGCTTGCTGCACCGCAAATAAAGTACCCGTGTTGTGCACTAAAATACCAATGTCGGCCGGAATACCACTGCTTGGCACTTCTCGATTGGTGAGTAGTTTTATTAATTGTTTTTCACCACCTGAAGGGTAAACCGTTGGCACTGTTTGAATAACAATATTAGCATTATGCTCTGCTGCTTGTGTCATAGCGGCAATGGCTTCGGGTTTGTTGTCTTCAATACCGACAATACAAAGCGTTGGGTTTAATATTTGCTGCATTAGCTCTATGCCTTGCACAACTTGCTTGGCATGCTCACGCATTAATACGTCATCGGCGGTTATATACGGCTCGCACTCAACAGCATTTACTATTAAAAACTCGATAGGTTGCTTAATATCGGCTTTTACATAAGTAGGAAAGCCCGCACCGCCCATACCGCTAATACCCGCTTGGTGAATTATATCTACTAATTCATCGTGGCTAAGCTTAGCAGGGTTAATCGCTGGATTAAGACTACACCACTCATCGTTGCCATCAGGTTCAATAATAATGCTCAGCTCAGGGAGCGCTGAAGGGTGTGCAGATGGCATAGGTGCAATGTCGGTAATGGTTCCAGACGTTGGAGCATGAACGGGCACCGACCAATTAGCCGCAGGTGTTGTAAGCGGTTGACCTTTTAATACGTGTTGGCCTTTCTCAACGATTAATTTACCGTTAGCGCCAATATGTTGCTTAAGCGGGACTACCAGTTTGTCTGGCAGGGGCAAGCGAGCAATTTGGGCACTATTTGAAAGTGTTTTTTGCTGTGGTGGATGCACGCCGCCAGGAAATGCCCAAACGGTGCCTTTTTTAATTTGTTCAAGTAACTTTTCCACCCAAACCTCTAATCTATTTGCGTAACAGGAATAGCATCTAACTGCCATTTCCAGTTTTGTTTTGTTTCGGCAACCGGCAGCATATCAATACAATCTACAGGGCAGGGCTCTACACATAAATCACAACCCGTACATTCATCAATAAGTACGGTGTGCATTTGGCGAGTAGCACCTACAATGGCATCTACAGGGCATGCTTGAATACATTTAGTACAGCCAATACATTCGTCTTCTCGAATGTAAGCTACTGTTTTAATTGGGTCGGCTTGTTCTCCGCCAGCAAGCGGTTTAGCTTCCACGCCCATTAAATCAGCCAATTTTTTTACCGTCGCTTCGCCACCAGGAGGGCATTTATTTATTTCATCACCATTAGCAATGGCTTCTGCGTAAGGCTTACAGCCCGGGTAGCCACATTGACCACATTGAGTTTGCGGTAAAATAGTATCTATTTGCTCAACAATAGGGTTGCCTTCAACACGAAAACGAATGGCAGCAAAACCTAAAATGAGTCCAAAAATCAGCGCTAGCGAGCCAAGCGCTATCAAGGCATAAAACAAGGTCATATTAAAACTTCACTAATCCAGTAAAACCCATAAACGCCATCGACATTAAGCCTGCGGTTATCATAGCAATAGAGGCACCTTTAAAAGGTGTAGGAACATCAGCAGCAGCAAGGCGTTCGCGCAGCGCTGCAAATAATACAAGTACTAATGAAAAGCCAACCGCAGCACCAAAACCATACACTGCTGATTGTAAAAATGAGTGATCTTCTTTGATATTTAACAAAGCAACGCCTAGCACTGCACAGTTTGTAGTGATAAGCGGTAAAAATATACCCAATAAACGATATAGTGTAGGGCTGGTTTTGCGCACCACCATTTCAGTAAATTGCACAACTACCGCAATTACCAAAATAAAGCTCATGGTACGTAAAAATTCGATATCTAGCGGGATTAAAATATATTGATTAACCAAATAGCTCGTCACTGAGGCAAGTGTAAGCACAAACGTAGTTGCCAAAGACATACCTATCGCTGTATCAAGCTTACCTGATACGCCCATAAACGGACATAAGCCTAAAAATTGTACTAATACAAAGTTATTAACTAGAACGGTTCCAATCAATAACAAGACATATTCTGTCATGTGTGCCTCGCGCTATTAAAGTCCCGCGTATTATCCTTTTTTCTGCCCCGATAAACAACATATGCGAGTCGTTATCAGTTAAATAAACAGCGGAAAATAACGCTTCGATCACAAAGCTGTAAAATTTATGTGATTTTAAGGTTAGGATAAAATATTAAAAACAAAAAAAGAGCAACATGTGCTCTTTTTTTGTTTTAGAAGGGGAGGTTAGATATCTTTAGGTTTTTCTATGTAATAACCTTGAACGCCGTCTAAGCATAAGGTTTCAATGATGTGTTTTTCTTCTTGGCTCTCAACACCTTCAGCAAAAACACTCACTCCAATACGGTGCGCTAAATCGACCATTAAGCGCATAAAGTACTGATTGTTTTTGTCATCTTCTAGGCCGCGGGTATAACTGGCGTCCATTTTAATAAAGTCAGGTTTTAAATCGCGGAAAAATTTAAACGATGTTAAACCAACACCAAAGCGCTCAACCGTTACACGCGCACCCACACGATGCACCATATCAATAAAACGCTTACTGGCTTTAATATTTTGCTGAAGACCAAACTCGCTCACTTCAAATACTAATTTAGAGGCTATATGTGTATCTTTTAATAAGCGGCGCTCTAGCCAAATAACAAATTGGTCGTTATGTGCACTTGAGGCCGTAACGTTTAAGCCAAAAAACTTTTCAGATAGGTTTCGGCTTTTTACTTTCTCAAGTGATGAGTCAATAATAAGGCGGTCAATCTCAATGGCCATATCAAGTTTTTCAGCCATAGCTAAAAAAGAGGCCGTTGGTAGCACTTGGTTATCTTCGGTTTTAAAACGTACTTGCACTTCGGCATACGCTTTAATACTTTTACCTAGTGGCATAATGTTTTGCATTACTAAATGTACGCGCTTAGATTCAATAACTTCGTTAATAACCTTACGCCAGTTTTGATTACCAAATCCTGCGCTTATATTATTTACTAAATCGGTTTCTCGTTGTACATGCCATGCGTTAACTTGTTTTGATTGCGCCATACTCATCGCGTTATCAACAACAGACAGCAATTCACCTAATGGTTTACCTTTTTCGTAACCCACAATACCGGTATTAGCAACTGAGCTTAGCTCTTGATTTTGTTGGTACTGTGTAAAGCGCGATTGTAGGTTTTCACCAAAACGCTCGGCTTCTTTTAAAGGAGTGTGGGGCAATACAACAGCAAAGTCAGAGCTGTTTAATCTAAATACTTGGCTGCCAGTGTAGGTGCCACTTATGTGTTTAATTATATCAGCAACACCTTTTACGTATTCATCACCTTTTTGGTAGCCACGGCTTTGGTTAATTGCTTGTAATTCGCTACAGCGGATCATGGCTAAAGAGCCAAAGGTACTTTGCTCGGTGTTTTCAATGTTTTTTTCGTAGTACTCAACAAACATATTTCTGTTACCAAGGGCGGTAATTACATCTTTATATGCTTCATGTTTAATAGTCATTGCAGCGCTTTGTATATCTTCACTCTTGGTTTTTAGAAAGTGCGATAAGCGATTAAAGCTAGGTACTAAATCTTTCCCTAAAGTTTTAAGCCTTGAACTATCAAGTGCAGTGTCTAGGTTTTCGTCTACCTGATTTTGGTTGATGTATATATCGATAATATCCGAAACAGTCGTGCTGATATTTTTATTTAACTGATAAAAAATCGACTGCATCAAAATAATTGGAATAATTACCAAAATTGCCGAAATTGCAATCACGATAAATAAAGAAATTTGCAGCTGCTCAGCTAAGTGTTGAATATTTAGCGTAAACTCAACTTTTATATCTGCGGCGTCGTTTATCGCAAACTGAGGGCGGACAGAATTAAAACTAGATTGTACAAACTCAGCAAACATAGGTAAGCGAGTAGGGGAGTTTATGCTGAAAATTTCAGCACCTTGGTAGTCTCTTAAAGTAAAGCTTGAAAAGGTGTTACCATCTGCGATTGATTGTTTTACATTTTGAGCAGAGGTTTCGTCTAAAGTGAGGCCATTAATATACTTAGTTACAGTAGTTTGTGCGTTTTTTTGGACGTCACTTACTGCACTGTCAAAGCTTATAGATATGAAGTAGCTTCCTGCTGCTACACACAATAGCCATGAGATTATTTGTATAAAAATAAGTTTTTTAAATCCAGCCATGTTTTCAGTCTTTTAATAATTCAAAAGGGAAGGAATCAAGTCCTTGATTAATAAACTAAGTTACAGCGCATCAAAAACTTAATTAATGCTTTAGTTATAATCAGAAGAGTAGTGGAATTAAGCTTAGATGTCTATGAAATTCTTAGAATTGGCTCCCCCTCCCCGACTCGAACGGGGGACCTGCGGATTAACAGTCCGTCGCTCTAACCAACTGAGCTAAGGGGGAACTAAAATAGTGATATTATGATGATTTGGCTCCCCCTCCCCGACTCGAACGGGGGACCTGCGGATTAACAGTCCGTCGCTCTAACCAACTGAGCTAAGGGGGAACTACATCATATACATAAACTTGGCTCCCCCTCCCCGACTCGAACGGGGGACCTGCGGATTAACAGTCCGTCGCTCTAACCAACTGAGCTAAGGGGGAATCGTTTATGGTTGAAAAACTTGGCTCCCCCTCCCCGACTCGAACGGGGGACCTGCGGATTAACAGTCCGTCGCTCTAACCAACTGAGCTAAGGGGGAAGCGTCTTGCCTTTCAACGGGGCGAAATATTAATGATGGAGGTGCAAAGTGTCAACATATAAAAGTCATAAATTTAAAAAAGAGGTTTATTCGTTGTTTTTATGTTCGATCTGCGTGTTTTATAGCTCCATTAAAGTAATTTTTTAAAGATTTTAATAATATCATTGCGCATTTTATCGAAGCTTTAGGTTTTTAATTTATTAAATTGGTTAAATTAAATACGCCATAAAAGTACCTTGTTATTAAAAAGATGCCCAAAAACATAAAAAAGCCATTTTTATAGCAAAATATTTTTTGCAGTTATTTGCATGGCTAGTTTTATTTTTTATAAATATGCCTGTAACTAAATTCTTTTAAATATTTTCATTGGTAAATAACAAAGTAGTTAAATTGTATAAATAGGGCGTTTAATACGCTCGCTCAAAAATAGTGCAATCAATAACTTGGCTTTATATTGAACGTTTATAGTTGTACATGAGTATAACTTTGTTAAGAGTAAAAATTAGCGGAAGATTGTTTTTAAGCCGAGTCTATAAAAATATCACATATAAGATATACACAAATGGTAAGACCTGATTAAAAACTGTGGCTCTCTCAAAGCCTTTATAAATGCGGGTTTGAATGAGTTATCCACGGTTTCTGTGGATAACTCTGTTTATGAAACTTTAAGAACATCAGCGGCACCAATGTTTTAGGGCGCTACAACGATTTCAAGCTTTTAAATCATTATTTTTAATTCATTATAAAACAATTGGTTATGATTTGGAGCGGAATGGATGCAACTCGATGAGGGTTTTTTTTCGTAACGATAAATCAACCCTAGGCTTTGTGTAAAAAATCACCAGATACTGCGCGGTGTTTGTAATAAAAGTTACAAAAATGTGTTTTAATTGTTTTTTAGTGGCTTTAGGCTCTATTTTAACAAAAAGATGTAAAAACTCACCTTTACTATTTTTTAGAATGTTTAGTTCTTTCATTAAGGCAATTGTATTGATAAATCCGTGGCTTGAAGTGCCTTGATGCTTTAAAATGTTCAGCTCAGTAAAAAGAGGCTTATTTATTTCATGCGTGCAATTTCAAAAACTCCGACTCGCCCAGATTTACTAAACGATCCTATATTACCTACATTAAAAACGATGACCATCCCGATGATATTCGGCATGATCACGTTAATGATGTTTAATATTGTAGATACTTTTTTCATTAGCTTATTAGGCACCGAGCCACTTGCTGCAGTAAGTTTTACCTTTCCTGTTACTTTTACCGTAATAAGTTTAGCGATAGGCTTAGGTATTGGTACGTCGGCTGTAATAGCAAAAGCACTGGGTAGTAACAAAATTGACGAAGCGCGTTTTGATGCCAGTGTGTCTTTAATGGTAGGCGTTGTACTGGTTATTGTGCTCTCGTTTATTGGTTATACATTAACTGACCCTATATTTACTTTGCTAGGCGCAGGCTCGCAGGTACTTCCACTTATTCACGAATACATGAACATATGGTTTATAGGCAGTGTGTTTTTAATAACCCCAATGATTGGCAATTCAGTGTTACGTGCCAGTGGCGATACAAAAACACCGAGTATTGTAATGGGTGGAGCAGGGCTTATAAATGCGGTACTTGACCCCATACTTATATTTGGTTTTGGGCCTATTCCAGCACTGGGTATTGAAGGCGCGGCCATTGCAAGTGTCATTGCGTGGGCCGTTGCAGTGGTTATTATCTTGTATATATTAATGTTTAAAAAGCGTTTGTTGAGCCTCAAAGCGGGCAAGCAAACGGTTATAGGCGCAATTCGTAAAATATTAAAAATTGGCTTACCTGCTGCAGGTGCAAACATGCTAACACCCGTTGCAATGGCCGTAATGACCGCTATGGTTGCGCACCACGGACCAGAAGCTGTTGCAGCATTTGGAGTAGGGAGCAGAATAGAATCTATCGCAAGTATATTGGTGCTTGCGCTATCTATGACATTACCGCCTTTTGTCAGTCAAAACTTTGGAGCGGGCAAATTGTGCCGCGTTAAAGAAGCCTACACAGGCACATTAAAATTCGTGATGATATGGCAATTTGCAATTTACGTATTACTAATTGTATTTTCAGGTGTTATAAGCCAGTTGTTCGGTAAAGAACAAGCCGTTATAGACGTAATTAAACTGTTTATTTATACAATCCCGCTAAGTTATGGCTTACAAGGGGTGATCATATTATCTAATTCATCGTTTAATGCATTACACAAGCCAATGAATGCGTTGGTACTAAGTGTCATTCGTTTATTTATATTTTATGTACCATTTGCTTATGTAGGCAACGAAATAGCCGGTTTATTTGGGTTATTTATTGGCGCTGCGTTAGGTAATTTATTTACAGCTATAGTCGCGTACAAATGGTTTATGAAAGAGCTAGACACGCTAAGCGGCGAATCGTTACAGGAGTGCAACAATTGAGCGATCATTTTCAACTAGTATCACAGTTTAAGCCCGCTGGTGATCAACCTACGGCTATTAAACAACTTGAAGAAGGTTTAGAAGCAGGGCTTGCGCATCAAACACTATTAGGCGCTACAGGTACTGGTAAAACGTTTACTATGGCCAATATTATTAGCGACTTAAATCGCCCAACAATAATAATGGCACATAACAAAACACTGGCTGCGCAGCTGTACGGAGAAATGAAAGAGTTTTTTCCTAATAACGCGGTTGAGTACTTTGTATCGTATTACGATTATTATCAGCCAGAGGCATATGTTGTTTCTAGTGATACGTTTATAGAAAAAGATGCATCAATCAATGAGCACATAGAGCAAATGCGTTTAAGTGCTACAAAAGCACTGCTTGAACGACGTGATACTATTATTGTTGCCTCGGTTTCGGCTATTTATGGCTTGGGCGACCCGCAGTCGTACATGAAAATGATGCTGCTTTTAAAAGTGGGCGAAAAAGTAGACCAACGCGATATGCTCCGCCGCCTTGCAGAGATTCAGTATACCCGTAACGATATAGACTTTGGCCGTGGTACGTATCGCGTGCGCGGTGAAGTGGTTGATATATTTCCCGCTGAATCAGATACATTTGCTGTACGCGTAGAAATGTTTGATGACGAAATAGAACGTCTAAGTATTTTTGATCCCCTCACTGGTGCAATTGAAAAACACATAGTACGCGCCACTATTTACCCTAAAACACACTACGTCACCCCGCGTGACAAAATTCTTGGCGCCATAGAAAAAATAAAAGAAGAGCTAAAAGAGCGTCGAGCGCAGTTACTTAGTGTAAATAAATTAGTAGAAGAGCAGCGCGTAGCGCAGCGCACCCAATACGATATAGAAATGATGACCGAACTTGGTTATTGCTCAGGTATAGAAAACTACAGCCGCTACTTGTCAGGGCGCACACCGGGCGATCCGCCGCCAACACTACTTGATTACCTGCCTGATGATGCATTAATGATTATTGATGAATCACACGTTACCGTATCGCAAATTGGCGCTATGTATAAAGGCGATAGAAGCCGTAAAGAAAACCTCGTTGAATATGGTTTTAGAATGCCATCGGCTATGGATAACCGCCCACTTAGGTTTGAAGAATTTGAAGCCATTGCCCCGCAAACTATTTATGTATCGGCAACGCCTGGCGACTTTGAACTTGAGCGCAGCGCAGGCGAAGTAGCAGAGCAAGTTATTCGCCCAACTGGATTACTAGACCCCTTAATAGAAGTACGCCCTGTAGGCGATCAGGTTGATGATTTACTCTCAGAAATATACAAAAGTGTTGAAAAAGGCGAGCGCGTACTGGTAACAACACTTACTAAACGTATGTCTGAGGATTTAACCGACTATTTAAGCGAGCATAACGTAAAAGTACGTTACCTTCACTCAGACATAGACACCGTTGAGCGCGTAGAAATAATACGCGACTTACGAGCGGGTGTTTTTGATGTGTTAGTAGGCATTAACTTATTACGAGAAGGCCTAGATATGCCAGAAGTGGCCTTAGTTGCCATACTTGATGCCGACAAAGAAGGCTTTTTACGCTCAGCACGCTCACTTATACAAACTATTGGCCGCGCTGCACGTCACTTAGATGGACGTGCTATTTTATATGGCGATAAAGTGACTAAATCAATGGCCAAAGCGATTGAAGAAACGCAGCGTAGACGCGAAATACAACACGCTTACAATATTGAGCACGGAATTGAGCCACAAGCACTTATTAAAAAAATCACCGATATTATGGATGTTGGCGAAGAAGCCGCGCCTAAAGATAACCTTAAACTTATTCGTAAAGAGTCTAAAAAGGTACTTAGCGCGAAAGAAATTGCGGTGCAAATTAAGCAGCTTGAAACCAAAATGCATGCCTACGCAAGCGATTTAGAATTTGAAAAAGCGGGCTCAGTTCGCGATGAAATACACGAACTACAACAACAGTTGATTAATTAAAAATGACAGCAAACTTTACTCCCCTTATTACAGCGCTTGAAGATGCGCCAATTTTAAACAACGAACTGTGTCGTGTTTTTCACGGGCGAGGCCACAGCGTAGAAGAGCTAAGCCATATTAATTTAGACTTTTACCCGCCTAGTTTATTTTTAGTATCGTACGACGAAATAGACGAAGCCACATTAAACCAGCTCACCAATACACTTTGGCAGTGGGCACAGCAGCATCAACCTGAGCTTATTACATCGCTTGTATATCAACAGCGTGCTGGCGTGCAAAGTCAAAATACGGTGGTTTATGGGCAATTGCCTAATCAGCATGTTGTAAGTGAAAACGGCATTAAGTTTTTAGTTGATTTACAAAGCCGTCAAAATACCGGGATATTTCCTGATATGCGAAGCGGCCGTGAGTTTGTTGCTACTAATAGCAAGCATGCAAAAGTACTTAATTTGTTTTCGTATACCTGCGGGTTTTCGCTTGCAGCTATGCAAGGCGGGGCAGACCATGTGATGAACATGGATATGAGTAAGGGTGTACTTAAAGTCGGTAAGCAAAACCATCAGTTAAATGGTTTTGAGCGCGGCGTTAGTTTTTTACCTCATGATATTTTAAAATCTTTTGGTAAATTAAAAAAAGCAGCCCCGTTTGACTTAATTATTGTTGATCCGCCAAGCTTTCAAAAAGGCAGCTTTATTATTACCAAAGATTATCAAAAAGTATTGCGCAGATTACCTGAGCTACTTTGCGATACAACTCAACTTTTATTGTGCGCTAACAGCCCAGAGCTTAGCGAAGAAGACTTTAAAGCATTAATAAACGAGCACACTCAAGGCGCAATAGAATTCGTAGAGCGCCTTGCTCCAACGGCGCGTTTTATTGAAGTTGATAGCAATAAAAGCTTAAAAGCACTGATATACAAAACGTCACAATTAAACGATTAAATGAAGCTCAGTAAACGCCTAACCGCCATTGATACACTAATTTCGCAGCATCACGATATTATTTGGGATTGCTGCTGCGATCATGGTTATTTAGGCATGGCATTACTAAAACGTGCAGCTGCAAATCAAGTCATATTTGTTGATATAGTCGCCACTTTAATGGACGACTTAAGTGCGCAATTATCATCTATTAATAAATTACAAAAAACCTGTGATAAAAAACCGCAGTGGCAGGTCTTATGTCAGGATGTAGGCAAAATTGAAATTGCCAAAAATAAAAGCCAAGTAGTTGTAATAGCAGGTATTGGCGGTGAGTTGTTGTTAAGTTTAATGCAGCAAATTATTGCTAATAATGCGTTAGATAACCTTGAGCATGTGCGCTTTATTTTATGCCCTGTACATCATACTTATAAATTGCGAATAGGTTTAAAAACACTCGGCTTAGGCCTTATAAGTGAGCAAATAGTTTACGATAATAAGCGCTTTTATGAGGTCATTGAGGTTAGTTTTAACAGCCAAAATGAAATTAGCAATACAGGGCAAAGCATGTGGAATCTTAATCATGCACAGCACAAAGCGTATAAGCAGCAGCTAATAAATCATTATAATAAAATGCTCAATAAAGATGCGGTTTATTATCAAAAAGTTATAACAGACTATCAAGGACTCGGTGATAGTTAAAAAAGCCTTAAAGTGAGGCGTACATGTGATCTAATTACGACATTGACGACGTAATATGTTCATAGTTTATATCGCAATGCGCGAGTTTATTTGGTTTATTTATGTCAGATAAAAAGAGTCACATTAATCACTTACTCAGTGATGAGCAAAAATGGCAACACAGTTACGAGCAACCAATTTCATATGCTCCTTTAGTGCAATTAGCTAATAGTAACTGGGTAGTACCACAGCATTTTTTACGCTACAAGCATACGCTTAAAAGCGTTAATGAAGTACTGGAAAGCATTGATTTTTCGGCTCACTTTAGAGTGCTTGCTGCACAAAAAGATGAACAAATTTATCTACAAGTGGCAGTACTCAGCCCCGACAACTACAAAACAAGTAGCTACCCAGGTGATAGTAAATCTAAAAAACTATTATTTGGTAGGCGATGGCTTGTTGAAGAAAACTTACCTACTTCTGAGCTAATACAAACTGCTTTTTTAGCGCTTAAAATAGCGCGTGAGCACGAAGTAAGAGAGCTTTTACAATTAACGCAACAACACGCAACTAGTACACCTTTTAATAATCATCACGACTTACCTGTTATGGCGCAAAATCCAGAGCTTATAAAAGGTAGCTGTTCAAACACATCAGTTAATGAGTTACTAAAACGTATTGTGTTCGCAGGTGCAAACGTTAACTTACAAAGCCATCAGCAAATAGCTGAGCAACACTTATACACCGTTGAACTGTTATGTAACGACTGCCAATTAAGCGAATTTAATAATAAAACGATTTCGTTTTTAACGCCTGACTCGTCAAGTAATAGCTTTTTACATGGGTTTATTGCAGCCCTTGTTGCGACTAGCAATGAATACGTAAACGAGCAATTTAAGTACAAAGGCTTTGCACGATTTAGCAAACATGTAAATGTTGAGCAAATAGGGGAGCTTAGTATTGCTATGCGCTCGCCAAACGCTGTTGCACTGTGTTCGATGGGTAAGCAACATGCTAATCAGTTAAACTTTGAGATAGACAGCTCTCGTGCGCCACAAGGCTGCGGGCAAGCTATAGATGGATTTTTAGCTGCTCATGGTATAGAGCAGCCAGAAAACGCCCATTTATATAGTTTTTAAAGGCGGTTAATTTCTTCTTTAGTGGTGTAGCTTGAGTCTGTCACTATGGCCTCAAGCGTTTGCACACGCTCTTTTAAAGCAACCACTTGTGCGCTTACTTCGGCAAGCTGTTTGTTTGCGTCTTGATTGTTATCTTGCATTTTATGCTTAAACTCTAAATGTTTTTTATACATATCGTAAATAACCCCAGAGCCAACCGAAATAAGCACAATAAGTACTATCATTGTAGTGCCTGACATAACCACTTCCTTTTAAATTCATCGCTTTAGTTGTGTAAAGTATAACCGCATTTTAGAGTGGTTAAACCTGACAATTGTAACTTTATTTGTCTGAGCGTATCACCCCGTGTTCATCATTTATACACTTAAGGTGTTGTTAAATGGTTACAGAGTCACCATTAAAGTAATTAACTTGAACGGTGAATAATAAACCTATTTCTAGCAGCTATTTTGAGCGTTAATTGCGTTGAGTTTACTTGCAGCAGGCTAGTTATTGACGCGTCGATTTGCCTTGTTTTCACTGAAAACCTCTTAACCAGCGTTAAGGTTAATTACATTTTTATAAATAATACAGTGAGTTGCTATGTTAAATAATAAAATCCCTCCGGTTATTGTTGTGCTATTTTTTGCAGGCATTATGGCGTTAATCGCGCACTATAGTGTTATTGATTTTACAGCGTTTATTACCTATTTAGCTGCAAGTCTGGTAATCATTGGCTGTGTTTTTTGTATTGCAGGGGTGGTGAGTTTTAAACTTGCGCGCACTACGGTAAACCCCAATAAGCCTGAGCAAGCATCAAAACTTGTAACCAGTGGTATTTATAAAATTTCACGCAACCCTATGTATGTTGGCTTTGCGTTTATTTTAGCAGGGTGGGGTATATGGCTGAGTTCGCTGTGGGCGCTTTTATGTATTATTGGCTTTATTGTGTATTTAACGCTTTTTCAGATAATTCCAGAGGAGCGAGCGCTTACTAAATTATTTGGTGAAGAATTTACAGAGTATAAAAATAAAGTAAAACGCTGGCTTTAACTTTTAGCAATAACAAAAAAGGCTATCGTGGTGATAGCCTTTTTGCGTTTAGCGCTAAAATGTTAATAAATTAGCGTTATTCGTATTCTAACGGGTCAGTAACGTTATTAAGCTTAAATGCTTCTAAACGTTCTTGGCAAGCGCCACATTTTCCACAGGCTTTTTCACGGCCGTTATAACAGGTCCATGTTTGGCTGTAGTCTAAGCCCATTTTTATACCATCGGTTAAAATATCAATTTTGGTGTTATTTAAATACGGGCTAAAAATTTCTACTGCATCGTAGTTTGCAATACGACATACATCATCCATTTTTTGCACAAATTCAGGACGGCAATCGGGGTAAATAGCATGATCCCCAGAATGAGCACCGTAATAAACTTGGCTTGCTTTAAGTGATACTGCGTAACCAACTGCAAGCGAGAGCAAAATCATATTACGATTTGGCACAATCGTGCTCTTCATGCTCTCTTCTTCGTAATGGCCTTCAGGTACTTCAATATCATCAGTTAATGATGAGCCACCAATAAGTTGGTTAATTGCCGAAATATCCACAATTTTATGCGGAACATTAAGCTTTTCACATACTTGCGCAGCCACTTTAAGCTCTTTTACATGACGCTGACCATAGTCAAATGAGAGGGCATATACATCATGGCCTTGTTGCAGGGCTTTATTTAATACGGTAAATGAGTCCATACCGCCGGAATAAATAACAACTACTTTTTGCGTCATATCTGTTTTGCTCTTAGTTTTAATAGAGGTTTATATCAGGGCGCGATATACTACACGGCCGCAGCTTAAATAACAATTTTTGCACAGCGCTTTTTCGTCTTTAATAGTAGCAATTTGGCTACTAGGTAGTAAGTGAGATCTCTTTTGTACAAAATTAATGAAGTGTTTGAAACCATCCAAGGTGAAGCAAGTTTTACTGGCACACCCTCAATATTTTTGCGCCTGCAAGGTTGCCCTGTAGGCTGCTCGTGGTGTGATACCAAACAAACCTGGGATGTAGACAACGTATATAAAGTCTCACTTGATGAAACAGTAGAAAAAAAAGCCGACTCAGATCACTGGGCCGATGCCAGCGCAGATCAAGTACTCGAGCTATTTAAATCACGTGGCTATACCGCAAAGCACGTAGTAATTACTGGCGGCGAGCCATGCATGTTCGATTTAAACCCAGTATGTAACTTATTACATGCACAAGGCTTTACTACACAAATAGAAACCAGCGGCACGTTTGAAATACTTGCCCCTGAGCAAACATGGGTTACTGTATCGCCTAAAATAAACATGCGCGGCGGTTACGAAGTACTTACCAGCGCCATGAAACGCGCCAACGAGATAAAGCACCCAGTAGCAATGCAAAAGCACGTAGAAGAGTTAGAAGCGTTATTTGCTAAAACAGGTGTTAATCCAAAGCTTGTTTATTTACAGCCAATTAGCCAAAAAGTATCAGCAACAAAACTCGCAATCGACACCTGTATTGCCAAAAACTGGCGCCTATCAATACAAGTACATAAGTATTTAGGAATTAGTTAAAGCGCAAGAGCAGCTGTAAGCGATGAGCTTCTCGGCGTTAATTCGTAGGTTGGGTTGAGTGAAACGAAACCCAACGAACCTCCAATACCCACTCCCCAATAATCCCGTATTATATATTTGAAAACGTAGGTCGGATAAGCGAAGCGCCATCGACACAGAAACTTACTTAAGTTTAGACAAATATAAATAGCTAATTAATTTATGATGTATGAAGTCAAGATTTGTCCCCTATGGTTCTCCCTACTTGAGTTGATGACATTTTAAGTCCTTTTAGATATTGTGCATCACAGTCTACACAAATCTACACCACCTTAATAAAACAAATTTAAAGAAATGAGAATAAAATGGATTTTAATTGGAACGAGCCTAAAACAATTGATGAGCAAGCATTTTCTGCTGATAACTTAAATAGAGCCAAGTACGCTACTTATTTAACTGCTTTAATTAAAGGAAAAGGTGGTACTGATAAGGGTAATTTATCTAATTATGTATTAAATCTTGATGCTGAATGGGGAGCAGGTAAAACCTACTTTTTGAAACGTTGGAGTGAAGATTTAAAAGGTAATCACCCAGTCGTCTACATTGATGCGTGGGCTATTGACTACCTTGAGTCTCCGCTAATGACTGTTTTAAGTGAAATTATTGAGCAGTTAAAGTTACAAACAGACAAAATTGATCCTGATGAAACTCAAAGAAAGTTAAATGGGGTTATAAAAGCTGCTGCACCAAGGATTGGTAGTGCTTTAATGAAAAGATACTTAGGATTTGACTTGAATATATTTGATTCTACTGAGACTGAAGAAGAGCAATTATCAGGTTCAGGTAAAGAAGTTGATTTTTCCAAAGCTGGTGAAAAGGTACTCGAAGTATTTTGTAAAGAAGTCACTGATAGTAAAAAAAGTGTAAAAACACTTAAGCTGGCAATTCAGCAGTGGGTTGAGTTTGTTGTAAGTAACCCTGTAAAGGGTATGAAAACTATTACAAATAGTTTTCCTGCATTTATTTTCATCGATGAATTGGACCGCTGTAAGCCGACATATGCTGTAGAAATGTTGGAAGCTATTAAGCACGTGTTTGATATACCAGGCTTAGTTTTCATTGTTGCGACAAACACTCAACAATTAAGTCATACTGTTAAATCAGTATATGGTTCAGGTTTTAACGCTGAAGAATATTTAAGCCGTTTTTTTGACAACAAGTATTATCTGAGAGCAAACGTAACTGAAGACTTATTACTAAATAATTTTTTATCGAAATCATTAACGCCGGAGCTAGTTCAGGAGCGAGGAGTTATACTTTTTCCATATATAAAGTTTGAGTTACCAGTCTTTCTTAAACTATGCGCTGACATTTTCAATAGTTTAAGGATTGCACCTCGTCAAGCAATAAAAGTGTTAAATAGAGTTGAACTTATAATATCAATAGTAAATAGAAACACTACATTGGATATACCGCTTCTTGTAGCATTAGTAGCTTTAATGGAAAAAAATCATAATCAGTATGAACAGTTTATTGAGTGGGTGAATTCAAATAGCTCACTCATTATGGTCAATGAAATGAGTGCTGCGGTTCAGAAGGTAATATTGGAATTTTCTAAAGTAAAAGTTGAGGTGAAAATTGAGTCTGATAAAGATCGACTCTTGTATCCTAGGGTTGGTAGGACACAATTAGAATATGAGAATTCAAATAGTCTAAATGGTGGAAAAAGAGTTAGTGTGAAAGAAGAGTTGCCTTTACTTAGTTACCTAGAGATATATTTAGGCTCAATTGCAAAGTCAGAAGAACAGTTTAGTAATAAACTATCTTTGACTGTTAATGACCTAGAGAAAAAGGTAGAAAATGCTCATGAGCGCCTTTATCGTAGCAATCCTTCAAAAGAGCTTCGAAAACAGCTTACAAATCAAGTGAATAAAACAAGGTTGAACCTAATGTTTTATGTGTTTAGAGATACTTTAGATTTAAGTTTTTATCAGGAGTTAGTTGAAATGTCAGCTAACCTAGAGTAATTCCCGTAACCTCACACGGCCATTAACTAGCTTGTCAGCACCACAATACCGAAAAACAACAAGTTTTTTCGGTATGCTCCCAGCTAAAAATCCAAAGGGGTCACCCATTAGAAAGTTCCGGTCAAGCAGGCAGCTGTGTTTTCTTGATCTTTTTATTCAAAAACCAAGTGTTTTTTATTATTTAAACTCAATTTAAATATGACTACGCACCTAGTAATGACGTCGATTGGTGTGAATATGCACCAGTCACCCATATGAATTTAGGCAGTTTAATTAAGCATTATTGATGATTAATTAATGCCCTTGGCTTTCGCCTCTGTCATCGTTTAGTACCAATGTCAGTCCAGTTCCTGGCTGTGTTTACACACCGCGCTGTAACAATTCAGTGGTTTATGCTTGAACATAACCACCCCTTTGTGGCTCAAACATTGGGCATATCCAGTATTTAAAATATGAGCGGTTAACGTGCAGGCTTAATCAAATCTAGTGGTTTTACCAACCCCATTACTAGCTCAACACGTTAACCTAATTTTTTTATAGTCGCTAAGTAAACGCCTTGTGTTCATCAAATGGGACATTATCTTTAAGCACGTGATAACAGGCTCTTGCGAGCTTATGCGCAACCGTTTTAATTGCGATAACTTGGTTCGTTTTAGCCCGTTTTCGTTGATAATATTTTTTGATTGTCGGGTTGTACCGAATGGCAAAATTAGCGGCCTCAGTAAACGCCCACGCTAAATAACGATTACCATTTTTCTGATTCGTAGCGCCTTTTTTCTTTCCATTACTGTACCTTGCTCCTTTAACACAGCGACAATACGATGAGAAATTCCCTGGGCTATTAAAACGTTTAATAGTGCCTGTCTCTAACATAATGGTCAGTGCTAAGGTATTCCCAATCCCATCAATACTGGTTAGGTTCATAAACTCAGGGGAGAGTGATGTTTGTTTTAAAATAGCGCCTTCTATCACATTAATTTGCTGTTGAGCACAGCGTATTAATGAGAGGTTAGAAATGACTGACAGTGCTGTATTCATTGAGCTAAAGTCTGCATATACTTGCTCAACATTGACGCCTTTTCTGATAGCGGCCATTTGTTTGATTTTGTTGCTACTGAGCTTGTATCCAAGATGACGCATGTAACAACTTTGCACTGATAATAAGTTTTTAGTGGACTGTTGAACAATGTCCATTCGTTTACGCATTAAGTCGCGAACAGCCCTGAGCTCTCGAGGATAAATATAGCCCTCAGGTAGAATGTTTAAACGTAGCATTTCAGCTAACCAACACGCATCACTGTGGTCATCGGCATGCTTTAAGCCTGAATACTGTTGAATTGCCGCAGGGTTCGCTAAGTGAAGTGTAAACCCTTCATCCATTAAAGCATCGACTAACCAATACCAATTAAAAGTTGATTCAACAACAAGCCCTTTTAAATTGTCTTTATAAGGGGTTAGAAAAGATAAAATGACAGAGGTGTCATTATTTAAACGCTTGCAGGTAAGTGTTTCACCTTGCTCATTAATGATAGCAATAACACAATTATTTGAATGCAAGTCAATTCCACCATATAGTTTCATACCAAGCTCCTCGAGATACTGTTTATGTTTTGGTCAACACAACTGTATCGAAAAACTCGAGGAGCTTTCTATATGATTATCAAATCTTGACTTCATACATCAAAACTATTGACTGCCTATTCATACCTTGAGCATACTTTACTTAAACAAAGTATATAGCAGTTAACACAAAAAAACGTTGCCCTAGAGCAACGCTTTTTTATATTTTTACAGCTTACAGCTTACAGCTAACTCATTCTGCCGCTAAGTAATCCAACACCACTTGATGGTGATCTTTGGTTTTAAACTTATCAAATAAGTGTTTAATTTTACCGTCTTGGCCTACTAAAAATGTAAGGCGGTGAATACCATCGTATTCTTTACCCATAAATTTTTTGTAGCCCCATACGCCAAATGCTTCTGCAATGGCGTGATCTTCATCGGCTAGTAAATCAAAATTAAGCTCTTTTTTAGTTTCAAAGTTTTTAAGGCGCTTAATTGGATCTGGGCTAATACCTACAACGCGGGTGTTAAATTTAGCAAGTTCTGCTTGTTGGTCACGTAAGTTTTCGGCTTGAACCGTACAACCCGGTGTTGATGCTTTAGGGTAAAAGTACACAAGTACCTGTTGCTCTTTTAACAGCTCGGTTAATGTGACTGTTTCGTCGTTTTGGTTTTGTAGGCTAAAAGCGGGTGCGGTATCACCGGCTTGTAGTGGGCTAATTTTGTTCATGCTTTGCTCCTTAGCGAATACGTTTAAAAATATAATCTACGTTAAGTGTGTGAGAAAGGTTTTCAAAACTAATTTTAAATTGGTCAATGTCTACATCAACCGGAATATTAAATTCAATTTCACAGCGCATTTTAGTATCGACTTCTTCATCATATGTATCTGACTTTAAAGAGCAAATGCTAATGTTGTTGTCGGCAAAGTAGCGCGTTACTTTACTCAATGTGCCAGGGGTGTCTATCCCTGTGTATTCGAGCGTGTAACCGGCGCAAAATTCACTTTCGGTGTGGCGAGTTGTACTGCGCTTCATCATGGTCAGTAGGCCCAGCTCCATGCCTTTAGTTGGCAAGGTGTGCTCTATGCGGCTAATGGCCGACATGTCGCCACTTAGCAGCATGGTAAAGGTAAACTCGCTGCCTAAAATGGCTATTCGGCTATCTACTATGTTGCAATGACAATCACTTACAAGTTGCGTAAGTTCACTTACAATTCCCGGCCTATCTTCGCCAATAGCAGTTAAAACAATTTGATGATTTGAAAATGCAGTCATGAAGTTTAATACCTACGTTTTTTGAAATATAACAACCGAGTTGATATAGCCCGATGCACATACAATACGTTGCACGGCGGCGAAGTTTAACACAAAAAGTGCTCTAAACTACAATGCGGGCTAATTAAGCGCTTTTAAAGTGCGGTGTTTCTTGTTTTTACTGGCATGGGAAAGTACCATAGCTAAAATTTGCTTAATTGCGCTTAGATTTTTTCTAATTCAAAGTGCTGAACTTTATTGCAATTAGGCAGCCAAATAATAAATGTAAAGTTAATATTGATTTTACACTGAACCAAATCAGCATCACCCACTCATATACTTGTTAAAACAATTAAAGGGTATGCTAAGGAGAAATATCTGTGCAGTATTGGATCCCAAAAGCACTTGCAGTAAGTGTATTGGTAAGTTTATCAGGGTGTAGTGTATTTATTAATGAAGCACATAATGAGCGTAATTACCGTACTCATGAGCCAGTAAAAGCACCTGAGTCGTTATCTCAACCAGCTCAAGACCCAGTTTATAAAATGGATGTAGGTCAATACGACAACAATCCAGAAGCAACAAATTATCGTCCACCAGCACAAGTGCTTACTATCGCTAAAGGTAGCTGGGTTGAAGAAGGTGATAAAAAAGCACGTATTTACTTTGATAAAAATGACGGCATTGTTGATTTAGACGAATTTCTTTGGGATACAATTAAATCAGTACTTGCTGAGAACAACGCAGCAGCTACGAAAGAAGACAAACTACTAGGTACAATTGAAACCGATTGGTACTCAATTATAAAAACCGAAGAGAGCTTTTGGTGGTGGGGCGATGAAGTAAATGATGATTTAGAAAAATTCAGATTTACTATTGAAGAAAAATCGCACCAACGTACTGCCTCTTTGCGTGTAGAGCTTATAGACTTTAAAGGCGATCACACTTTAACTGATTTATTAAAACAGCAGTTAGAAGTGCGTGCACTTAACCAAGTAGTGAGCGAGTTTGACTACCGTTATCGCCAACTTGAAGTTGATATGCGTAAACGCCAAGGTATTATTTCACTAGAAATGGGCTTTGATAATAAAGGCAATGCAGCACTTGTTACTGAGCAATCGTACGACGCTGTATTTGACAGATTCTCAGGGTTTTTAGAGCGCCTATCGTTCACAATTGTTGAAATTAACCAAGATACAGGTTTAATTACAGCCGATTATAAAGCGCCAGAAAGCAGTGTATGGGATTCTATTTGGGGCGACGAAGTTGCTCAGTTACCTATAGATGAAGGTCAGTACCAAATTTTAGTTAGCAAAACTAAAGAAGGCGGTACTAGCTTAACGTGGATGGATGACAAAGGTGAAACGCTTGAGCCAGGTACTATGAATGGTTTACAACAAGCATTAGAAGCAGCACTCATTCAGCGCGGCATTAAAATTTAAATAATAATAAATTTTTACTACAAAAAGAGCGCTAAGCTCTTTTTGTAGTTTTTATAGGTTAAAAAATATGTCTCAGTTACCTCATCGTTCACATTACACGTGGCGCACTTGGTTTACTTTTTTAGTACCGTCGTTAATTGGTGTGTTTTTATTTATGACACCGATTTCTACCTCTCAGGGAATGACCATTCCTATTGCCGTTATGGCTAAAGCTGTACAAACCATGATGTTTGGTTCTGCTCAAGCTATTATTGCCTTAATTATTTGTATTACAGGGGTTATTTCTGTAATTACCAAAGCGTTTAAACCCGCAGCTATTTGTAACTCGCCTTTGTTAAAACATTTGTTTGATGTGAGCTGGACCTGGCTAGTGGTGCGCTTATTTGGTATGGCATTTGTTTTAATGACTCACTTAAGTGTGGGTAGCGAAATGATTACTTCTGCTAATACTGGTGCGCTGGTATTAAATGATTTACTCCCTGTGTTGTTTTCGGTGTTTATCTTAGCGGGTTTATTATTACCGCTATTAATTAATTTTGGCTTGTTAGAGCTTGCCGGCACCTTGATGACTAAAGTGATGCGCCCTGTATTTGGTGTGCCAGGTAGAAGTGCTGTTGACTGTACCGCTTCGTGGTTAGGTGATGGCAGTGTGGGTATTTTGATGACGGCTAGGCAGTACGATCAAAAACACTACACACAACGTGAAGCTGCAATTATTGGTACTACGTTTTCAGCGGTATCAATTACGTTTAGTTTAGTGGTGCTTGGGCAAGTAAAGCTTGAGTACTTATTTGCGCCGTTTTACGCCACTGTGTGTTTAGCGGGTATAGTTGCCGCTATTATTGTGCCTCGTTTACCGCCACTGCGCTTTAAAAAAGATGTACTTATTGATGGCAGTGAGCCCGACCGAGATGGAGAAACAATTCCTGGTAATAAAACCTTATTTGGCCATTCACTTGATGTAGCACTTGCTAAAGCAAATAACTCAACAGGCGTTAAAGGCACAATTAAAGAGGGCGTACATAACGCACTTGATATGGTGTTTGGTGTGTTACCTGTGGTTATGGCTGTAGGTACATTTGCTTTAATTATTGCTGAGCATACGCCTATATTTCAGTACCTTGGTATGCCGTTTGTGCCATTTTTAGAGCTACTACAAGTACCCGAAGCCGCTGCTGCCTCGCAAACTATTATGGTTGGCTTTGCTGATATGTTTATTCCGTCAATATTGGCGGCTGGTACAATTGAAAGCGACGTTACGCGCTTTATTATTGCTGCTATGAGTGTCACTCAGCTTATTTATATGTCTGAAGTGGGTGCACTTTTATTAGGTAGTAAAATACCGGTAAACATTTTAGAGCTGTTTATTATATTTATTCTACGAACGCTTATTACGCTACCTGTTATTGCTTTAATGGCACACTGGTTAGTTGGTTAATACCGCAATATAAATTTTAATATTGAAAAGCCCTGATTATTCAGGGCTTTTTTTGTATTTATTACTTATTAATTTTAGATGTAGCACTATCTAAATACTCATATCAATTTTTAGAGCTTAAAAGCGCTTAGCTACCGAAAGCGTTAAAAAGTTAAGACCTGGATTTGGCTCTTTAAAACCGGCATTTGAATAGTGAATAACTCTCAGTGCTACATTGGTTTCACCAAAGTCGGCGACAAGCCCTATACGGTCTTCAAACTGGTAATGGGTGCTAATGTTTTTACCCGCAAATTTAGTTTCATCAATAAGTGATACACCAATACCTGCCTCCACATAAAACGGGGTGTTGTTAAAGCTAAACGCCGGAAACTGGAGCACTGGCGACATAGCCAACACAACATTAGATTGTGTTTTATCGCCGTGACGGTATTCCCATATGTTTACACTGGTTTCAAAATAAAAGCGTGCGTCACCAATTAGGTTTTGCATACCAGGGGCATGATACTGATAAGCCAGCTTAACGCCGTTAACGTTCCCTTCGCCTTTAAGAAAATCAACAGCATAACCATGATCTGATTGTGCAAAAGCAGACTTCCCAAAGAGTGATATTACTAATACAAAAGAGATAAAAAATGTTTTAAGTGACGTTTTCATAGGTGCCAAATGTTTGTCTGTTTGAAAATATTAAATAAATGATAAGGGCGACCTGTTAACAATTACAATGAGGACAAAATGCCGGTTGTTTATGGGCTGTTAACCAGTATGAGTTAACATACTGAATTTAAATGCTTTACTCTATTGGTGCTGATTAGGCATTAATAAGTTGCCTATTTAATGCTTGTTATACTGGGGTAGATCACGTAAATTACAGTCATCTTAATCACACAGACATAACACTCATGAAACTAATTAAACTTTTACTTATTGCTACTGCATTTATAAGCAGTTCGGTTTTTGCACAGCAACAAGAAGCACCTGATCGACTCCTTGAATCTGTTGCTAATTCATTATTTGCAGATATTGGTAAAGTAAACTCGCAAGGTAATGCAAGCAAGGCAGCAATGTCGAAAATTGTTGAAACGCGTTTAATGCCGCATATTGATGTTAAATTTGTGTCGTTTAAATTACTTGGAAAGCACATTAAAGGTATAGAGCGCGAACAAGCAGTGCGCTTTATTGATGCAGTGGAGCATTATTTAACAGGCACTTACGCTGGTGCATTAATGAAATACACAGGCCAACAGGTTGTATTTGAGCATAACAATGCTAAAAGCGATTCTGAATATGCTACGGTAAATACACAAATTATTGAACCAAATGCGCCAACTATCGATTTAAGTTTTAAGCTTCGTTTAGGTAAAAATAACGAGTGGAAAGTTTACGATATTGTAGCCGAAGGTATCTCGTTATTAAGTGCTAAACAAAAAGAGATTATCCAACGTATTTCTGAAGTAGGTTTGGAGCAAGTTATTAGCGAATTAAAAAGCAAATAAAATGTGTGTCTGGCTCTGATTAAGCCCAACTCCAACCTCAAAAACGGCCAATTACTTATGTAGTTGGCCGTTTTTATATATTCAAGTAAAGGATTGATGTTATTGAGCAACTTTAGGCTCGCAGCTAAATAAAGGTGTGCTAGAATATCGACACTTTGATTAAGCGTGGTGTCAGCTAAAAACTGATATAACTTACCACCCCCAAGCCACACTGGAGTTGTGTTGTTTTAATGGAAAATGTACTGATTTGGCCAAAGGAATACCCATTACTTATTAAAGGACTTGTAGAACAAAACGGTGCCTTTATTTTAGATGCTTTGGAAGCTTGGCCTGCTTGTCGTTCTACAAATGAAGATGATGGTGTATGCACCACCGTGTTGCCGCCTATTTATTATTTAGCATGGTTAACTCCGCTAGAACCATTTGAAGAATGTTATTTTCAACATATTTGCGAATATGATGAAGACGCTCAAGCTTATATTGGTGCGGTTAAAAGCCATTATTACGATAATGAATACACCCCAGAAAGCTTAGTGCTTATGCTATGTCAGCGCCTCGAAAAATATGCAAGTGTTGCCGCGCAAAGCACCATCAAAACACCGTTATCCTTAGTTGATTTATTATTTAGCAAACGCTACTTTACGCTCATTGAGCATGCGTTAAATAATAAAAGTAAACTCTCTGCAGAGGATGCTTTAGCACTTTGGAAGGAAGTTGATTTTAGAGAGCGCTTAAGTGCTTTTATTCCAGAATCAATTGCTGATTTAGATAAGCTTTCTGAGCTTGCCAGCGAGAAGGTAGCATCTGGGAAAGACTACTTTACCTTACTAACTCAAGTATCGCCGGATGTTGACTCGGTTGTGCTGCTTGAAAAAGCCTTACTTACTCATTTACGTAAAAAAACAGCTAAACAAACTATGGCTATGCGCTTTATTGAGCAAGGCGCAACTGGTGTGCTGGCTGATGAAAACAATAAAACGGCTTTTATGTGGGCAGCTGAAAAAGGTTTTGTAAACGTAGTAGAAACCTTACTCGCAAAGCAAGATAAAAAAGCAGTCGATAACTTAGGAAACACAGCATTACATTACGCTGTACTCGCTAAAAATGAGTCGTTGATGGTGCTATTAATTAAAGCCGGATACGATTTTAGAGCTCGTAATAAAGAAGGCTTAAGCTGCTACAGGCTCGCGGTAAGTATTAAAGCTAATAACTTAGTTAAATGCTTAGAGCGCGATTTTGGTATTAAAGAGCTTTCCCCAGAAGGGCAGTTTGACCGAATTAAAAAAGTTCACGTGTTGCACGCTGTGGTTACGTTGTTATTTCCATTACAGTTGTTCTTCTTTTTTGATGAAACAATTACAATTAAAAGTGAATTAACGCTTGGTTTAACCATGATAGCCGTGATTTGTTTTTTCTTTGCGGCCAGTTTAAAACGCTGCGCGTTATACCCGCACATTAAGCACCCGTGGGGTTTGTTTGTGCTCAGGGGGTTTTCGTTATTAAGCTTAGTGGCTCAAATTGGGCTTGCGAGTATAGTGGCGCTAGCGGCCTTGAGTGATTTGGTTTAGTCACTTTTAAAAAGTTAATAAAAAACGCGCTTAAAGTAATTTAAGCGCGTTTTTTAATTTATGGTGCTTGATTAATATTCGTGCGTTATTTGCCGTGCTCGTTTGCGGCTTTTTCTTCAGCAAGCTCTTCTTTAAGTTTGCGAATTTTTAACCCCTGTTCTTGTCCGCGATGCCTTGCATAATACGTACAACCAATAAACATAGAAGATGCAAATATCAGTTCTAACAATACCCATATAAGCTCATCAGGCGCAGCCCAAAGCATGGTTAACCCGTGAATAAAGTAAAGCATTACAATAAAGTTAGCCCACGCATAGGTGTAGGTGTTGTCTTGAATTATGCCTCTTAACGGCAGTAATAAAGGAATAATGGGCACAAAGATTGACACTAAGCTCGCATTACCATTCAAAGGTGGTACAAAATACATCCACAATGGAATTAAAATTAGCAAACCTACATAACCAAAGAGTGCGGCGCGCTGAAATTTTATAGTAATAGGCTTTTTAGCTGGGTTGTCAGCGGTATTCATTTAAGTTTTCTCGCAATGTGAGTAAGGCGTTTACCAACGCTTTGGCATATTTTAATTTCGTCTTTACTGAGCATATTTGAATTACTACTACCTGCAACATGGCTTGCGCCATAAGGTGTGCCACCCGTTTGCGTGGCAAGTAACTCAGGTACATCGTATGGTACGCCAAGTAGCATCATACCGTGGTGTAAAAGTGGTAAAGATAAATTAAGTAATGTGGCTTCATTGCCGCCATGCATACTGCTTGATGACGAAAACACACAAGCTGGCTTATCTATTAATTGCCCTTTTAGCCACAAGTCGCTGGTGGTTTCCCAAAAGCTTTTAGCCTGAGAGGCCATCATGCCAAATCGTGTGGGCGTGCCAAAGGCAAGGCCATCACAATTTATCAGCTCATCTTTTGAAATAACAATGTCGTGCGGATTTTTAGCTACAAATGTACGCAGTAAGGCCGTTGCGCCTTGTTGCTCAATGGACTCAGCTATTTCGTGAGCCATAGCCTCTACAGAGCCATGGCTTGAGTGGTAAAGCACCACAATGGTTTCGCTCATTATAAAACGCTTAGTACGTTTTCTGGTGGGCGACCAATAGCTGCTTTATTGTTATTAACCACAATAGGGCGTTCAATTAGCTTTGGATTTTGTACCATGGCGTCGGTTAAAGCTTGCTCGCTGTTTTCATCTTTTAAGTTAAGCGCTTTGTAAGCGTCTTCTTTAGTGCGCATAAGCTGGCGAACTGAATCAAAACCAAGCTGGCTTACAAGCGTTGTAATTTGCTCATGCGAAAGAGGTGTTTTTAAATACTCGACAATACTTGGCTCTACATTGTTATTTTGTAATAGGGCTAGCGTTTCGCGTGATTTAGAACAGCGCGGGTTATGATAAATAGTAACAGACATAAAATGTATCCAAAGTGTGAATTGCCTCTATTTTAGGGCAAGCGCTTGCAGACTTAAAGTCTTGCAAGCTCTTTTTGTAAACGTCGGTATTGGGTAAGTAGTGCTTTTAAGCGTTGTTGCTTAACAAGTTCTGTAGGCTCCACAAAGTTAAGTGCTTTTTGTACTTCGTCTGCGGCTTTAATATATGCGCCATATTGCGATAGTACATCGGCGTTTGCTTCGTGGTAGGCAGCAAGTTTGTCTTGCTTTTTATACGCATCAGCAAGTAATTGTTTACCTAAGTTATGGTTTGGCTTTTCTAGTAAAAAGCTTTTAAGCGTGTTTTCGGCAAGCTCATATTGCTCAGCTTCAAGTGCTGCATTTGCGTAGTTAAGGGTAATAACTTGGTTATTAGGGCGGTATTGATTTAAATCGGCTAAAAACTTAACGGCTTCATCAGCCTTTTTTTGCGCTATTAGTAAATCTGTATGGGTGTCGATATAAAATAAATTTTTAGGATCGTTTTTTAATAACTCATCAAGGATTGGCGCCGCTTCGTCTAACTTATCTTGATCGAGTAAACTTATAGCTAAACCGTACTTAAGGGCTGTATTGCTGTAGTTATTTTCGCGTAGTAGTTTTCTAAATAAGTCTTCAGCTTTTTCAGGTTTGTTATCGTAGCGTGCAAGCACGCGGCTTTTGGCTAAATTAAACTCAAGACTTGGGTTTATATGGCGCTTAGGGTATTGCTCGGCGCGTAAACGCACATCTGATACACGGCTTTCAGGTAACGGGTGAGTCAGCAAAAATGCAGGTGGCTTATATTTGTAACGAATTTGTGCGGCGAGCTTTGTTAAAAATTCACTTGATGCGCGTGCATCAAAGCCTGCGTTGTTAAGTGTTTGCATGCCAATACGGTCGGCTTCTTGCTCTGCCGAGCGGCTATGCGTTAGTTGGCTAAACGCAGATTGTGTTTGGCTTGCTGAAATAATAGCAATACCTGCATCCGGAGCTACAACGGTTGCTAATATACCGGCGATCATTCCGGCAATTGTCATTGCGCTATTATCTTGTTGTTGTTGAATTCTACGTGCTAAATGGCGCTGTGTTACGTGGGCAATTTCGTGCCCAAGTACAGATGCAAATTGGCTTTCGTTATCGGCTTGCGCTATTAACCCTGTGTGCACACCTACATGCCCACCATAAAATGCAAAGGCGTTTATTTCTGAGTTATTAATCCAAAAAAACGAAAACGGAAAACGTACATCGTTAGCATTAGCGACTAGCTTTCGGCCAATAGTTGTTAGGTATTCGTCAAGCACGGGGTCGTTTATAACCGGCGACGAGCCGCGTATCTGCATCATCATGACTTCGCCAATGGCTTGCTCTTTTTCAAGTGGCAGTGCTTGTAATGCGGATGTTCCTAAGTCAGGAAGCGTAAAGTTAGTTTGTGCCTTTAAAGGCTCGCTCACTAATAAGCTAAATGTGAGTGCGGCGCTACATAAAGTGATAAATGCTGATTTTAGCTGCATTTTATTCCTTGTTTATTGGTTCGCCAATGGCAATTTTGGCAATATCTATTTCGTCACTGCTTGCGCGGCTGTCTTTTTCGCACAATTGGTAGAGTTCTTTTATTGTGACTCCATCAAGCTTTACAACGTTCAATTCGCGCTGTAAAAAAGTAATAATTTTATGTACCACTTTATGTGCATGTAAAATAAGTGCTTTATCGGCTTTGTCACCGCGTTCAAAATAAAAACCTATAAATTTATGGAGTTGGTTTATTCTTATTAGGTTTTTCATTGAATGTGGGTCCCACACTCTAAATTCCATAAAACGGTTATCTTTAATGTATTGATCAACAATAACATCTTTTGCATAAGGCTGAGCCCACAGCTCAAAACCTCTATCGGTAAATACTTGGTGCAGTGCTATGCGTGGTTTGTGTTTTGTGTGTATTTCACCAAAGTTATCTTCGTAACCATCAAGTAAGTCTAAGTTCCAATTACGTTTATCGAGTAAGTTTTTTACAGCGTTATCAAATCCGTGTTCTAACACTCCCTCTGATTCACTAACAGAAGACGCAACTAAATGATAAAAAGGCGGTAGCTCCCCCCAATTAATCTGTTTTTTAAACCAATTAATCTCTTTGAGTGTTGGATTACTTGGTAGATGCGCTTTATTATGCGTTCCAGACATTAACTTATCCTTACTGCTAACTATTTCATAAGGATAAACTATTGCATGAATTGTTTTAAGAAAAAGTTACTGCTGTTCATGCTTTATAAGTATATTGACCGACAATATGCGACTTATTATTCATTTACTACGCGAGTAGAGGCGTTATGTTAGAGCGCGATTTAAAAAAGTTTAAATGTCCGCAGCAATTTGTGCAGTTTAAACTTGCGCTAAAAAGTGCGGAGTCATCAAAACAGTGCATTATTTTTAGTATAAATAAAGGCGAAAGTGCGAACGACATAGAACGTTTTTTGCAAAAAAATGCTTACCGTTACAATTTTGATAAACAACGTGGGTTGTTATTAGTGGAGCCATTACATGTTTGAATACGTAAAAGCATGGTACGAAAGGAAGTTCTCGGATCCTCATTCGGTTACCTTATTATTTTTATTATTAGCCTCAGTTGCTTTACTTTACTTTTTTGGTTCGTTAATTGTGCCGGTACTAGTGGCATTGGTAATTGCTTATTTACTTGATTGGCCGGTAGTGCATTTAGAGCGCTTTGGTGTAAAGCGCTTTGGCGCTACAGTTATAGTAATGCTAATTTTTATAAGCATTATGCTGACTCTTATTTTAGTTATTGGCCCAGTGCTTTGGAAACAAACCAGTAACTTAGTGCAAGAAACCCCGCATATGCTAGAGCAAGGTAAGTCGTACTTAATTGCATTACCTGAGCGATACCCAAGTTTAATTAATATTGAACAAGTACAGGCTATTGTGGCAACCGTTGAAGACAAAATAATTGAGTTTGGCCAAGTAGTTTTATCGTTTTCGCTTACGTCGTTAAAAGATGTGGTTGCATGGCTTATTTACTTAGTACTTGTGCCGCTACTGGTGTTTTTTATGCTTAAAGATAAGTTAGAGCTAACAGGTAGCGCCGCTAAACTTATACCACAGCAACGGCGTTTAATTTTGCAGGTTTGGAATGAAATGAATCAGCAAATAATGAACTACATTCGCGGTAAAGTGTTTGAAATTTTAATTGTTGGTGGTGTGTCGTTTATAGCGTTTACTGTTTTAGATTTACGTTATGCGGCACTTTTAGGTGTGCTAGTTGGCTTTTCGGTATTAATTCCATTTATTGGTGCCGCGCTTGTAACGATCCCGGTTGCCGCTGTGGCATTGTTTCAATTTGGCCTTGAAACGCAGTTTTGGACCATTTTAATAATTTACGGGATCATCCAGGCACTCGATGGCAATGTATTAGTGCCGCTGTTGTTTTCGGAAGCGGTTGACTTAAACCCAGTATTTATAATTGTTGCAGTGTTATTTTTTGGTGGCTTGTGGGGTTTTTGGGGCGTATTTTTTGCCATTCCATTAGCATCGCTTGTAAAAGCGTTAATAAATGCGTGGTCATCAACACATGAAGAAATAACCAAAGAGCTGGCAGAGTAACGCTACAAACAGATTTTTAGTATAAAAAAGAATAGTAAACGCACCTAAGTTGCTAAAGAGTTATTACTCATTACCCATAAATTTATGTACTATTGGTAATAAGATATATTTTTTAGTAATAAAGGTGCGTTTTTTAATGTCTGAGTTTTTATTGCCCGATGAACCACTAAAACAAGTTTACCTTGATGCAAATGCAACGACCCCAGTGTTGCCATGCATTGCTGATGTGGTGTCCCATACTATGCAAATATGTTTTGGTAATCCTTCTAGCCCGCACATTAGTGGTATTCAAGCTAAACACTTATTAGAGCAAACACGCGATAAAGCTCGCACCGTCATTGGTGCTAAAAATGGCGATATTTTGTTTACCTCAGGTGCTACAGAAGGTATTCAAACAGCGGTGGTATCTACGCTTATCAATGCTAAAAAACACACTATTAAAAACCCAGTATTGCTATATGGTGCTACAGAGCACAAAGCCGTACCAAATACATTAAAACACTGGAATAACGTACTTGAAATAAACGCCCAAGTGCTTGCTATTCCGGTAGATAGTAACGGTATTTTAGATTTAGATTTTATTGCAAAGCATATCAATAACGCATTGATGATCTGCACAATGGCGGTTAATAACGAAACTGGCGTGTATCAAGATTTAGCAGCAATTGAGCAAACAATTCGCAGCCGTAACAACAATGTATCGTGGATGGTTGATTGCGTTCAAGCTCTTGGTAAGCAAGCGCTTGCGCTTAGCGATACAACGATAGATTACGCGCCGTTTTCTGGGCATAAACTTTATGCACCTAAAGGAATTGGCCTACTTTACATTAAAAGTGGCAGTGCTTACACGCCATTTATAGCCGGTGGCGGGCAAGAAAGCGGTATGCGATCAGGCACCGAAAACCTGCCAGGTATTGCTGGGTTAAATAAGCTTTTTAGCTTATTACTCGATAAAACCGACGATACTTTTAAATCATTAGATACATTAAATAGCTACCGCAGTGAGTTACACGAAGCATTAAAAAATACATTTGGCGATATAACGTTTAATTATAGTTTTGAGCATTCAGTGCCAACAACATTAAACTTTGCTGTAAACGATTTAACGTCAAAAGAAGTGATTGATTTGTTTGACGCGGCAGGTATTCGTGTAAGTGGGGGATCTGCGTGTAGTACAGGTGCTGCGCAAAGCTTTGTACTTGATGCAATGGGCGCAAGTAAATGGCAAAGCGAAAATGCAATTAGGCTCTCGTTTGGCCCAGCAGCCACGCAGCAAGATATAACTTATGCTTGTGAACGTATTCGTGCTTTAAAACAAATACTGCAAGCAAACTGTTTAATCGTGTCTGACAGTACTACACCACAACAAGAAGTGTGCGCACTGGGATTAACTCAATTTAGGCATCAGGGCGCGTGTAGTTGGTTGTATGTGAGCGACGATAAGCACGCAGTTATTATCGACCCAATTATTGAGCTAATTCCTCGATTTGAAAAAATAGCGAATACTCAAAACTTAAAGGTGGCTGCGGTACTTAATACTCATAAGCATCAAGAGCGAGAGTCTGCAACACAGCTACTAACGAGTGTATTAGCTCATAGAGTTGTAAAAGGTGAAGTTGATGCGCTTGGTTGGCCTATAAACCTAGCAACAATAACACTAACAAATGACGTGCTTGAAAAAGTAGCAACACCAGGGCACAGCAAAGACAGCGTCAGTTATTTACTAAAAAATAGCGCGGGTGAAACGCGGTACTGTTTTTGTGGCGATTTAATTTTACCTGCGGGGCTTGGCAACACATCGCTTAAAGGGGGCGATGCTAAAGCTATGGCGCAGTCTATTTTAACATTAAGCAAGCAGCTAACTAATAAGAGTATTATTTGTTCAGGGCACGACTACCAACAGTGTTTTGCTATGAATTGGGCTGTACAGCAAAAGCAAACACCTTTATTAAGTGCTTTAAAAAATAACGATATTTCAATTGATGAGTTTGCATTGCAAAAGCAGCAATACGATGCACTAAAACAAGTTAATAACACCCAGTTATGTGGTTATGTAAACGCGCTGCCAGAAATTGATACGCAACAACTGAGTTTTAAAGATGCAAAAGCAATGCTTAGCACAGATAGCACCTATTTAATTGATACACGAGAACCATACGAACACGGTGCTACCAACGTAGCTCACTTGTTTAACACTCCCAATGCAAACACGTTAAATATACCTCTTAGCAGAATGGCCAATGCGGTATTTGAAGGCCAGCTCAATAAAAACAATACATACATTTTATTGTGCCGAAGCGGAAACCGCTCAAAAATAGCGGCTAACAACTTAATGCAACTAGGGTATAAAACCGTTTATAACTTAAATGGTGGCTTGGCACTGAGCAATTAACAGCAGCGGTTAATAATAAGTCGGCTTTAGGGCCGACTTTTTTATTTATGCATACTTATTAGATAATTATACAAACACCCGTTAAAAGTCATTAATATTTCATTTTTTGGGTTTAAGCTATATCAGTGCCTTTAAAATTAAGGGATAATTAATTTATAAAATTTTTATGATACCGGTGTCAAAAGCTAAAAATTGCGTTATCATCTGCACCTTAAATTATAAAAACAGCACTTTTTTTGCATTTTTAGTTATACTATTGACGTTTAATTTTAGTATGAAAAAGCAGTAATAAGAGTTTTGCTTTTATAAAAAGCATTTTAAAATCAATTGATTGAAAGAATTAGAGGGTACTTACATGTCTAACCGAACGCAATTAGCAAGTTGGCAAGCATTAGAGCAAGATGCTGCAAAGATGAAACAAACACATCTTAAAACGTTATTTGCACAAGATGACACACGCTTTTCTCAATTTTCGACTCAAATACCAGGCGTATTATTCGATTACTCTAAACAACTTATTGATAACGACGTTTTTGCCAACTTAATGTCACTTGCTAAAGAGTGTGATATTGCTTCATGGCGCGATAAAATGTTCAGCGGCGAAAAAATAAATATTACTGAAGACCGCTCAGTGCTTCACACTGCATTACGTAATCGTGCGCATACACCGTTAGTGGTTGATGGCGAAAACGTAACGCAAGCAGTAGATGACGAATTAGCAAAAATTAAAGTATTTGTTGAAAAAGTTCGTAGTGGCCAGTGGTTAGGTTACACAGGTAAAGCAGTAAAAGACGTGGTAAGTATTGGTGTTGGCGGCTCAAACTTGGGTCCGCAAATGGCAACAGAGGCGCTAAAAGCGCTTGCTGACGATACTCTAAACGTACATTACGTATCAAATGCAGATGGCGTACAAATTTCATCGGTATTAAAGGCAATTGACCCTGAAACAACATTATTTGTTATTTCGTCAAAAACATTTACTACCTCAGAAACCATGACAAACGCTAAAACAGCCGTTGATTGGTTTTTACAAACAGCAAAAGATGACAGCACTATTGCTAAGCATTTTGTTGCGGTAAGTACAAATTTAGAAAAAACAGCCGCTTTTGGTATCGCGGATGAAAACGTATTCACTATGTGGGATTGGGTCGGTGGTCGCTTTTCACTTTGGAGTGCGATAGGCTTACCCATTGCTTTATATTTAGGTTATGACGCTTTTGAAGCCATTTTAGAAGGTGCTTTTGAAGTAGACGAGCACTTTAAATCGGCTCCTTTTGAACAAAATATACCACTTATAATGGCGTTGCTTAGTGTTTGGAATACCAGCTTTTTAGGGTATACAGCACAAGCTATTTTACCTTACGACCAAGCGCTTCATATGTTGCCTGCGTATTTGCAACAAGGTGAAATGGAAAGTAATGGTAAGCATGTTAATTTTGCAGGTGAAACCGTACCATATACAACAGTGCCAATTATTTGGGGCATGACAGGGATTAACGGACAGCACGCATTTTATCAATGTTTGCACCAAGGTAATGTAATTGTACCTGCTGATTTTATTGCATCTGTTAAGCCACAAGTAAATGTTGATAAACACCATGATATTTTACTATCTAACTTTTTAGCGCAAACAGAAGCGATGATGAGTGGTGTAGATGCAAAACAAGTGACAGCAGATTTAACCGCTAAGGGTAAATCGCAGGCGCAAATTGATGAATTATTAAATCATAAAATTCATAAGGGTAATCGCCCAACTACGTCTATGCTGTTAGACACTGTAGATGCAAAAACAGTGGGTAGATTAATAGCTCTGTATGAGCACAAGATATTTTGCCAAGGCATAATTTTAGAAATTTGTTCGTTTGATCAATGGGGTGTTGAACTAGGTAAAGGTTTAGCATCTAAAATTGAAAGCGAGCTTACCGATGATAGCGTTAAGCACGCACACGATAGCTCAACAAACGGATTAATGGCGTACTACAAGCAGCATCGTACGCAGTAACAATTTAGCTTATCTCAAGATAAGCAAACCGAGTACCTTTGAACGGGTAGCGCTGGAGTTCTTAGGGTCTGTATTTTTGTGAGAGGAAATACAGGACCCCTAAGGCTCATTTAACAAGCGAAAATTAAAATAATAAAAAGTCCGTACAACACAACAATTCAGCAGGCTGTTATACAATCACGCTATAAGAGCCACCTAATCTAGCAATAAATAGGCATACCCGCGCAGACAAATGCATTGGGTATCACAACGTAGAGAGTAACTATGCTTAATCCTTTTGATATTATAATTTTTGGGGGCGGTGGTGACCTTGCGTTACGCAAATTGCTACCTGCAATGTACAGAGCATATCAAGAAGGTAACTTACCTGAAGGCTCACGTATCCTACCAACAGTACGTGAAGAAGCTAAACGTGCCGAATACGTAGAAACAGCGCACAAAGCACTACAAGAATTTTTAAGCAAAGGCGAATTTAACGCTAAAGACTGGAAAGCATTTTCTACATTTTTAGTGCCAGTAGTCAGTAACGTAACTGAAGCAGACGATAACTGGGACGTGCTAAAAGGTATTTTAGATGAGCACGATAGCACTAAATCTCGCGTATTTTACTTATCACTTCCACCGGCTGTGTACGGCACATGTTGTGAAATCTTATCAACTAAAGGCTTAATTACCCCAACGTCTCGTGTCGTTGTTGAAAAGCCAATTGGTTACTGCGGCGATTCAGCTGAAGCTATTAATGGTAAAATTGCAGAGTTTTTTGATGAAGAGCAAATCTTCCGTATTGACCATTACTTAGGTAAAGAAACGGTTCAAAATTTAATGGCATTACGCTTTTCAAACTCATTATTTGAAAATATGTGGGATGCTAAATCTATTGATAATATTCAAATTAGTTTATCTGAAACTGTAGGCCTTGAAAGCCGTGCTGGTTTTTACGATAAAGCCGGTGCACTGCGTGACATGGTACAAAACCACTTGTTACAGCTACTTTGTTTAGTGGCAATGGAATCGCCTAATAAGCTTAACGCTAACAGTATTCGTAACGAAAAACTAAAAGTGTTAGAAGCACTTCGTCCGCTATTAGATGGCGATGTTGATAGCAATATTGTACGCGGTCAATACGTACCAGGCGACCTAAACGGTAAAATTGTACCGGGTTACTTAGAAGAGCTAAATGAAGGTTCAAGTAAAACAGAAACCTTTGTTGCTATTCGTGCTCACATTGATAACTGGCGTTGGGCTGGTGTTCCTTTTTACCTTCGTACAGGTAAACGTATGGCTAAGCGCTGTGCTGAGATTGTGGTTGAATACAAAAAAGTATCTCACAATATTTACGAAGATAACGTAGGTAATATTGAGCCAAACCGCCTTGTTATTCGCTTGCAACCTGAAGAGACGATTCAATTAACGCTTATGTCTAAGCGTCTTGATAATCTTGAAATGCAACTAGAGCCGGTAACAATGAACATTGAGCTTTCTCAAGCTTACAGCAATGGTTTCCACTCAGATGCATACAAGCGTTTAATGCTTGATGCGGCTGCAAATAACCCGTCGTTATTTATTCACCGAGATGAAGTTCGTCAAGCCTGGAAGTGGATTGATCCAATTATTGACCGCTGGCAAGACAAAGGCAAACCTGCGCTTTACCGTGCTGGTAGCTGGGGTCCTGATGATGCTGATGAATTATTGGCTGAAAACAACCATGTATGGTTTAACACCGGTGATAAGGTATAAGTTATGGCAACTATTGTTGAAAAGTTTTTTGATAATAAAGACGCGTTAACTGCTGAGTTATCAGCAACACTTGAGCAATCATTACGTGATGGTATTAAAAATGATGGCCGTGCAGTGCTCATGGTTTCTGGCGGCTCGTCACCGGCACCTGCGTATAAGCATTTATCAACTCTTGATTTAGATTGGCAAAACGTTGATGTTGCCATGGTTGATGAGCGCTGGGTTGAGCCAAACCATGAAAAAAGTAACGAAGCATTTATAAATAGCACGTTACTTCAAAACTATGGCAGTGCAGCAAACTTCATTACAATGAAAAACTCTGCCGCTACTGCAAAAGAGGGCACACAAGTATGTGAAGCCGCTTATAGTGCTTTAAAGGCGCCATATGATGTAACTATATTAGGTATGGGCCCTGATGGTCACACTGCGTCTTTATTTCCACACGCAGAAGGTTTAGAGCACGGTTTAACAACTGAGCAAACAGTATGTGCAATTAACGCAATACAAAGTGACGTAACCGGTAGTATTACCGAGCGTATGACTCTTACGTTAAATGCAATAGCAAATTCTAAAGTGGTTAAGCTACTGATAAGCGGTGAAGAAAAACTCGCTGTTTATAAGCAAGCAAAAGCAGGGGGGGAGGTAAATGATATGCCTCTTCGCGCTGTAATTAACCACCCAAGCATTAATATTGAGGTATATTGGGCACCTTAATTTAAGTGCTTTAAACTACCCAGAAAAGGCAGCTTATTTAAGCTGCCTTTTTATTTGCCTAAATTTAATACAGTGCAAAGCATAAAGCTGCCATATTACTGTTAACCAATGTTAATGGCTTTACTTTTACTGTATGAAAAGCGCTCGCTCAGTGTATTGTTTTTAATCGTATTTTATAAGTTTTAGCTGTACGTTTTTTAGCAACGCACAGATTTAGTTATATTTTATTTTTTCATGACGGTTGTCATAAAAGTTTCCCTTCCTTTTTTACTTCAAAAGCATTAGCCTAAAGGCATTAACAATGAAATATATAAATTAAAAATAACGGAGCAGTAACATGGCGGAGCAACAAGTACAGCCTTTACACAACGAAAAACATGCCAACACTAAAATTCAAAACGGCATCAACGTAGAATTTATGAAAACTCAACATTTAGTGCCTGTAGTTGCACATGAGTTTGCACGCGTAGCAAATGAGTTCCCTATGTCATTCGTTAAAAATAACGAAGCTGGCACTTTTCAAGCAGTAGCTATGTTTGGCCTAGAGCCAGGCGAAAACCTTTTTGTAGAAGACGGTAAATGGACTGCTGCATTTGCACCTATGGCGTCTACTCGTTACCCACTTGGCTTAGTTAAACATCAAGATCAATACGGTATCGTAATTGACGAAGCAAGCTCACTGGTTGGTGAAGAAGAGGGTAATGCTTTATTTGAAAATGGTGAGGAAACTGATTACCTAAAACGTCGTAAAGAAGCGCTAGTATCGTTTATTGAATTTTCTCAAGTAACTGAAGCGTTCACTAAATTCCTCGCTGACAAAGAACTACTAATAGCGCAAACGCTAACAGTAGATATTAAAGGCGAGAAAAAAGACATCAACGGTATTTACCTTATCGATGAGAAAAAGCTAAACGAGTTAAGCGATGCTGACTTCTTAGAGCTTCGTAAGCGTGGTTACCTAGCACCTATCTACTCTTTCTTAACGTCTACTCACCAAGTAGCACGTTTAGCGCGTTTAAAAGCTAAACAAGCTTAATTACAAACACGTTAAATTTTAAAAAGCGCCTTAAGGCGCTTTTTTTATGCCATTAAACGTACATTAGTTGAAATCTCCGTTGTAACCATTCACATTGTTTTTAACACTTAATACAAAAAGAGATCACCATGAAAAAAATATTAGTATTATCAATTATTGCCAGTGCGTGTTTAACGCTAAGTAATCGTGCTTTGAGCGAGCAAGCGCCGTTTGCTATTGCGATTCATGGTGGTGCGGGCACAATTGAAAAAGCAAAATTTACGCCCGCGCAAGAAAAAGCCTACAGAGCTAAATTAAGTGAAGCTGTAGAAGCCGGTTATACGGTACTTGAAAAGGGCGGTGAGAGCTTAGATGCAATAACTACTGCGATACAAGTACTGGAGCAATCACCTTATTTTAATGCAGGGCGAGGTGCTGTTTATACTTACGATGGTAACCACGAACTAGATGCGTCAATAATGGATGGACGAAATCGTGAAGCGGGCGCTGTTGCGGGTATTAAGCACATAGAAAGTCCAATTCAGTTAGCGCGTTTAGTAATGGATAACTCAGTACATGTAATGCTTAGCGGTCAAGGCGCTGAAGAGTTTGCCAAAGAGCAGGGTATTGAGCTTATCGAAAATAATATATTTGATACTGAGCATCGCTATGAGGCACTTTTAAAAGCCAAACAAAAACTAGATAAAGCCAAGGCAACTAGCAAAAATTACCAAGCAGCACATAAAGCACTTCCTACAGAATATAAAATGGGCACTGTTGGCGCTGTTGCACTTGATAAAAACGGCAATTTAGCCGCGGGTACATCTACGGGCGGCATGACAGCTAAACGGTTTGGCCGTATAGGCGATGCCCCCGTAATTGGTGCAGGTACATTTGCTGAAAACGAATCGTGTGCAGTATCGGCAACGGGGCATGGGGAATACTTTATTCGATACAACGTAGCGAGTGATATATGTGCGCGTGTTAAATACCAAAATAAAACCATTGCACAAGCGGGTGATGAAGTTATTAATCAAGTGCTTGCACCCATAGGTGGTACGGGTGGGGTGATTATTGTAGATGCCAAAGGCAATATTAGTTTGCCATTTAATACCTCAGGTATGTATCGTGCCAGTAAATCGAACACCCAAGCAACTTACGTGGGTATTTTTAACGACGAATAACTTATTAAGTCTATAGTTATGCACTTTGTAGCATTAACCCAGCGCGTTTAGTTTGATACAATTAACGCTCTTTTATTAATTTTATAAGGTGTGCGGGTGGTAAACCTAGGTCAGTTGTTTGGCGAGCTAAAAACGTGCTTAAAAAAAGATCAATTTATTTTTAAAAAGCGCCTACACGGCGTAAAAAAAATAAGTGATGAAAACAAACAAGCCAATGCCATTGAAAAAATAGCGGCCGATATTACCCGTAGCCAAGAAAACCGCGAAAAACGTCTTGCTGGTTTGCCTAAAGTGACTTACCCAGAGCAATTACCGGTAAGTCAAAAAAAGGATGTAATTAAAGACGCCATAGCAAACAACCAAGTTGTTATTATTGCTGGCGAAACCGGTTCAGGTAAAACAACACAAATACCTAAAATGTGTTTAGAGCTTGGCCGTGGGGTTGATGGCTTTATTGGCCATACTCAACCTAGGCGTTTAGCTGCGCGAAGTGTTGCTAATCGAATTGCTGAGGAAATGAAATGCGAACTTGGCCAACAAGTTGGTTTTAAAATTCGTTTTAGCGATCAGGTTTCTAATAACACTTACATAAAACTGATGACAGACGGTATTTTGCTTGCTGAAATACAACAAGACCGTTTTTTAAATCAATATGACACCATTATTATTGATGAAGCGCATGAGCGCAGTTTAAACATTGACTTTATTTTAGGGTATTTAAAAAACTTACTGCCAAAACGCCCTGATTTAAAAGTTATTATTACTTCTGCAACCATCGACCCTGAGCGCTTTTCAAAGCATTTTAATGATGCACCTATTATTGAAGTATCTGGTCGTACTTTTCCTGTTGATGTGCGTTACAACCCAATCTCTGATATTAAAAAAGATGACATGGAAGCCGAGGGCGATCAGCTACAAGGTATTTTTGATGCGGTTGATGAACTTTGCGCAGAAGGCCCCGGCGATATACTCATATTTTTAAACGGTGAGCGTGAAATACGTGATACTGCCGATGCACTTAGCAAGCGTAATTTAAAACACACCGATGTTTTACCGCTTTATTCACGTTTGTCTAACGCTGAACAAAACCGTATTTTTGCACCGCATTCACGTCGTCATATTATTTTAGCCACCAACGTTGCCGAAACCTCGTTAACCGTGCCGGGTATTCGTTATGTAATAGACCCTGGTACTGCGCGAATTAGCCGTTATAGCTACCGTACTAAAGTACAGCGCTTACCTATTGAACCAGTTTCACAAGCCAGTGCAAATCAGCGTATGGGTCGTTGTGGACGTGTTGAGGCAGGTATTTGTATTCGTTTGTACTCTGAGGATGATTTTTTATCGCGCCCAGAGTTTACCGACCCAGAAATACTACGTACTAATCTAGCGTCTGTTATTTTGCAAATGTTAGCACTTGGTCTGGGTGATATGAGCGAGTTTCCGTTTGTTCAAGCACCTGATAGCCGTAATATCAACGATGGTTTAACGCTACTTGAAGAGTTACAAGCGATAAAGCCTGCAAAAAGTCGTGATAAAACGAGTCTTACACAATCTGGTCGAGAGCTTAGCCGCTTACCCGTTGACCCTCGTTTAGCAAAAATGGTACTGACCGCGCATAAACTCGGTGCACTTCGCGAAGTGATAATTATTGTTGCGGCGTTATCTATTCAAGATCCTCGAGAGCGCCCGCAGGAAAAACGCGCTGCAGCAAATGAAAAACATGGCCGTTTTGACGATCCAGATTCTGATTTTATTGCATTTTTAAACCTGTGGAATTACTTAGAAGAACAGCAAAGCGAGCTGACCAATAGTCAATTTAGAAAGTTATGCCAAAAAGACTTTTTAGCCTATATGCGTCTTCGTGAGTGGCAGGACATTGTTTATCAAATTAGCACTGTATGTAATGAAATGGGCATGAAAGCCACCAGCCAGGCGGCTGATGGCGAGTTAGTGCATAAAGCGTTATTGAGCGGCATGCTAAGTCATATTGGTTTTAAAGACGAAAAACAAATTTACAAAGGCGCGCGTAATAGCCAGTTTCATATTTTTCCGGGCTCAGGTTTATTCAAAAAGAGTCCTAAATGGATGATGTCGGCGGAGCTTGTAGAAACCAGTAAATTATACGCGCGTATTAATGCAAAAATAGACATTACTTGGGTAGAGCCACTTGCTCAGCACTTAGTTAAACGTAGCTATTCAGAGCCTCATTGGGAGAAAAAGCCAGGTGCGGTTATCGCGTTTGAGCAGCAAACTCTTTATGGTTTATTAGTTGTTAATAAACGCCGCTGTGTTTATAGCAATATTGATCCAAAAGTGAGCCGTGAGTTATTTGTTCGTACTGCACTTGTTGAGCAAGAGCTGGGCTTAAATGAGCAGTTTTTAGCATTTAACCGTGAGCTGATAGAAGACATACAAGTACTTGAGCATAAATCTCGACGCCGTGACATTTTAGTTGATGAGCAAACTCTGTATGAGTTTTACGATAAAAAAATACCGAAAGAAATTAATAACCGTGCGGCGTTTTTAAAGTGGTATAAAACTCAAAAGCAGCAAAATAAACACTACTTACATATGAGCCGTGAAGAGCTTATGCAGCACGGTGCAAGTAATATTACTGAGTTTGATTACCCAGATACGTGGCAACAAGACAACATTATTTTACCGCTTACTTATCATTTTGACCCGGGCCAAGCCGTTGATGGTGTTGCAGTGCAAATACCTGTTGCGCTATTAAACCAAGTACAAGAGAGTGGCTTTGATTGGCATATACCCGCTTTTAGACACGAATTAATTAGCGGTTTAATTAAATCGCTTCCTAAATCGCTACGCCGTAATTTTGTACCTGCACCTAATTATGCTGATGCAGTGCTTGCGGCAATTGAGCCACTACAAGGCAGCCTAATAGAGGCGCTTACTACCCGATTACTCAGAATGACGGGCGTAAGAGTAGATGCACAAGCGTGGGACTTAAGCGCACTTGCTCCACACTTACGACTACAATTTGAGGTGCGCGATGAGCACGACAAGCTACTTGCGCGTGGTCTTGATTTAGCCAAACTAAAAGCGCAGCTGCAAGGTAAAGTAACCGATACACTATCAAAAGTAGCTGACAAAGGTATTGAAAAAACAGACTTAACGCAATGGGATTTTGGCAAGTTACCAGCCTCGTACGTTAAAAAGCAAGGCCAATACGAGATAAAAGCATACCCAGCGCTGGTGGATAAAAAATCAGCTGCTGCAGTTGAGTTATTTGATAGTGAAGTAAAAGCGCAGCAGGCTCATCAAAAAGGCCTGCGCAGGTTAGTTTTATTAAACGTGCCTTCGCCAATTAAGTATTTACAACAAAACTTACCTAATAAAGCCAAACTTGGTTTGTACTTTAATCCATTTGGTAAAATTGCAGATTTAATTGATGACTGTATTGCCGCAGGGGTTGATAGCTTGCTTGTTAAGCATGGCGATATACGTGACGAACAGGCGTTTGAAGCGGTAAAAGAACAAATACGCGGTGAGCTCGGTGATGCAGTGGTATTAATTGCCACACAAGTAGAGCAAGTATTGAGTATTGCACATAGCCTTCATAAAAAAATGAAAGGCCGCGTAGATTTAACGATGATCACAGCGCATGGTGATATTAAATCTCAGCTTGAGTCGCTTATTTTTAAAGGATTTGTAAGTGCTCATGGCGCAGACAAAATAACAGACTTAATACGGTATTTAAAAGCGATTCAAAAGCGTTTAGAAAAACTTCCGGTAGATCCTAACAGAGATCGCTTATGTCTTTTAGAACTAGAAAAAGTAGCGCAAGAATACAAAAAGTTAGTAAATAAAACACCTAAAGGGCTGCCAATACCTGATGAGGTAACGACTATCTTTTGGATGCAACAAGAGTTGCGGGTCTCGTTGTTTGCACAAACGCTAGGCACGCCTTACCCAATATCTGCGAAGCGGGTTATAAATGCGATAAAAGAGATAGAATAAAACTTGCATTTTCTATTAAGCTTAGTACCTTAATAGAGGGATTTATTTTTGTTTTGAGAAGGAAGCGACATAGTTATGTCCTCATCGGTTGAACATAAAACAAAGCGATTATTAGTGGTAGATGACGAGTATTTCAATTATGAAATGCTTAAAACAGCACTGACTTCGAAATTTGACGTAAGCTACGCAGATTCAGGGCAAAGCTGTCTTGCATCAGCGATTGCTAATCCGCCTGATATAATTTTGCTAGATGTATGTATGCCTGGCCTTGATGGCTATGATACGTGTCGAATGCTTAAGCACACACCTGAGACAAAAAATATTCCTGTTGTTATGGTATCGGGCCTTGAGTCCCCATCTGAAAAACAAGCTGGCTTTGATGCTGGTTGCGACGCGTATGTTGTAAAGCCGTTTTCTATGGGTGCTTTGTTGGAAGAAATTAACACGGTTGTTTAGAGGTAACCTATGTTTACTGACGATAAGCGAGATTTTAGACGTATGCAGGTGAACACGCCTGCAAATTTAACTACTATAGAGCCTATAGCTGGGTTAAATTATACCGCAGAGTGTGTAGATTTGAGTGCAACGGGGTTATCGCTACATTTAGATGACTTGCTTGAGTTAGACACTTTACTACAAGTAAATATTGAATCTACCCATCCTAGTATTGCTTCGCTTAATGCCACTGCAAAGGTTATTCGCGCTAGTAAGGAAGATGATGGCACTATTACTGCCGGTTTGAAGATTGTTCAGTTTAATTAACTAAACTGGGCGTCTAAACAAAAAACGTTAGTGGATTTAAGTAATCCACTAACGCCGTTTTAAAGCGCTATTTAATACACCTTACAAATTAAGCCTTTTAAGTAAAAGCCTTCAGGGTAGCTACCAGCGATAGGGTGGTCGGCTGCTTGATTTAATCGCTCCATAATTAACAGCTCCTTTCCTGCGTCAAGTGCTGCATCAGCCACAACTTTTTGAAACAAGTTTTGCTCCATTAAACCCGAGCACGAGAACGTTAATAACGTGCCGCCCGGTTTTAATATTTGCATAGCAATCATGTTTATATCTTTATAACCACGGCACGCACCGGTTAGCTGCGCTTTGTTGTCTGCAAATTTTGGCGGATCCATCACAATAGTATCAAACTGCTTGCCTTCATCGCGGTATTGGCGCAATAGCTTAAATACATCTTGTTTCACAAAATCGACTTTATTTAAGTCTAAATTGTTATGTTCTACATTACGCTTTGCAGTATCAAGCGCTGGCTGAGATACATCAACATTTGTAACGTGAGTACAGCCACCACGTAGCGCGTATAACGAAAATGTACCTGTATAGCTAAAACAGTTAAGCACGGTTTTATCTTTTGAAAAACGCTCAAGGGCGGCACGGCTATCGCGTTGATCTAAATAAAAACCGGTTTTATGACCTTCGATAATATCAACTTCAAGTTTTAAACCGTTTTCTTCAATAAGTACGGGCTCTTTAGGCTCGCTGCCCCAAAGTACGCCTTTGATTGGCTCAAGGCCTTCTTTGGTACGTACATCTACATCTGAGCGCTCATAAATACTAGCGCCTGGGAAAATAGCCATAAGTGCGCCGACTATTTCACCTTTATGGCGCTCAGCACCCGCGCTTAGTAATTGGCATACTAATACGTTATCAAACTTATCTATGGTTACACCTGGTAAATAGTCAGACTCTGCGGCACACAACCTAAAGCCTGTTAAGCCGCCTTCAGAAATAACGTGTTCGCGTGCATCAAGTGCTCTGCGTAAGCGGCGTTCAAAAAAGTGTTGGTCGATTACTTCTTTTTCGTCAAAGCTCCATACACGCGCTCTTATTTGAGAGTGAGGGCTATAAGCTGCGGTTGCTAAAAACTTACCTTCATTATCGTGAATAGTAACTGTGTCGCCCAGACCCGGTTTACCTTTAATTTTTTTGATGGCTTTTGAAAATAGCCAAGGGTGCTTTCTTTTTAATGATTTTTCGCGACCAGCTTGTAGGTAAACGGCAGATGACATAGGGCTTCTCAGTAGTAATAAATAAGCGCTGTATTTTAGTCAAGCAGGGCGCAACATACAATGAATGTTTTGCATGGCGGGTATAAAGCACGGTAAAGTACGGATAAATCAGATATTAATTAGTTTTTGGAATGGTAACGTGCCCGATGTAGCTTTAAGCCCCGATTTAGAAATACTTAATTCAAAATGTAGGACGTTTATAACATCATTAATTCATGCTGATGTTGCTCACGATATTACACATATTGAACGGGTTGTTCGTGTTGCTGTGCAACTATGCAAGGCTGAGCAGGCAAATATGCATGTTGTGTTACCTGCAGCGTGGATGCACGATTGCGTGGCCGTTGCTAAAAATCACCCTGATCGTGCAAAAGCCTCTACGATGGCTGCCGATAAGGCAATTGAGTTTTTAAAATCGATTAATTATGACGAATCACTGTTTGATGATATTCACCATGCGATTGCAGCGCATAGTTTTAGTGCCAACATTGCAATTAAAACCGTAGAAGCGCAAATAGTGCAAGATGCAGACAGAATGGATGCATTAGGTGCAATTGGTGTCAGTCGGTGTATGAAAGTGGGTGGTTCGATTAACCGATTACTGTATAACCCAAATGACCCTTTTTGTATTAAACGTGAAGCCGATGATAAAAAATATACGCTTGATCACTTTTTTATAAAACTACTGCATATTGCAAAAAGTATGAACACACCTTCTGCAAAAGCCGAGGCACAAAGGCGTACACAATACATGCATGCTTTTTTAGAGCAGCTCAAGTCTGAGATAGGCGAATAACATGGCTACACCTCTACTTGAAGGGATCGATCATTGCCATTTAAATGTAAATAACTTACAAGCGGCAATAAAATGGTACGAACATGTATTAGGCTTTTATGTTGTACCTGAACTGGCATTTTGGAATGAAGATGGCAAAGGGCCTTTAACACTCGAAGATGAAAACAAAACCGCGCGTTTAGCATTGTTTGAACGAGAGGGGTACAGCAAAGGAATTGCTTTTGCTGTAAACGCAGAGCAATTTATAGCGTGGTTAAAGCACTTTGAGCAGTTACAAATAAAAACGGTACTAGCTGATCACGGTGTTACTTTTTCGATGTATTTTAAAGACGACAGTAATAATAGCCATGAAATTACTTCTCATGATTATAGCTGTATTAAGCGTATTTATAATAATGTTGAGTTAGGCTCTCATAGTGCCAAGGGTAATTAGCTTAATTCTTGGCTTGCCTCTTTAATCGCAATAATATCATCAAGCTTTTCAATAAATAAATTGATCAAATTAGGATCGAAGTGACTACCTGCTTGAGATTTTAAATGCTCGATGGTTTTTTCTACGCTCCATGCTTCTTTATAAGGGCGTTTTGATGTGAGGGCATCAAATACATCAGCAATAGCTATAATACGTCCTTCAACTGATATATCTTCACCTTTGATGCCATGAGGGTAACCTGTACCGTCCCATTTTTCGTGATGCTCTATAGCAAGGGTGTGCGCGAGTTGTAAAAGTGGAGATGACGAATTGGCAAGAATTTTTGCACCTATTACAGCATGCTGTTTCATGTGCTCAAACTCATCACTGGTTAAGCGCCCAGGCTTTAATAAAATGGCGTCGGGTATGCCGATCTTACCTACATCGTGCATAGGGGCTGCTTGGCGTAACAGCTCGGCCTCAGACTCGTCCATACCTAATGCTAAAGCGAGTACTTTACTGTACTGGCTCATGCGCACGATATGCTCGCCAGTATCTGTATCTTTGTACTCTGCAGCACGGCCTAAACGATGTACTAAATCAACATGTGCTTGTTTAAGCTGCTCAGCTTGAACGAGTGATAAATGTGTTTTAACGCGGGCTCTTACTATTGCGGGGCTTATAGGTTTTGTTATGTAATCTACAGCGCCTAATTCAAAACCTTTAAACTCATCGCTTTCATCACCAAGAGCGGTTACAAAAATAATAGGGATGTGTGATGTTTTTGGGTTTGCTTTAACTTTCTGACATACTTCAAAGCCATTCATATCTGGCATCATAATATCGAGCAATATAAGTTTAGGGAGTTCTTTTTCAAGTAAAGCGAGCGCAGCATCGCCAGATTTAGCAAACGACATTCTGTACTTATTACCTAACACTTCACGCATCACTTTTAGATTTGCAGGCTCATCGTCAACAATTAATATACGAGGCCTATCTGTAGAAAAATCCATTAATTAAATACTCATTTTTATGTTAGGTTTTTAAGTAAGCTTTCAAGCTTTGTTTGCGCACTATCAAAATCAAAATCGTCAAATGCATCAACGATTTCATTAACTTCATCTTGCAAGTTTGCCGGTACGTTACATTGTAATTTGGCAAGCAGATCATCATTTAGTTCAGCATTTTGTGCATCTTGACTCAATGTTTTACACAAAGTTTCTATTTCAGTGGTGCTGAGTGTATTTTCATCTGTGTTGCTTTGAGGTTTTTCAGGCTCTGAGCAATCGTTATTATCAAGCAGCTTAGAAATAACAGCGAGCTCATTTTTAATATCTTCGAGGGTACTAATTAATAGCTCATCAGTTTGTTGTTGCTCTAGGGATGCTAATAACTTCATTAAAGTTGTTAAACCTAAATTACCTGCAACCCCTTTAAGTGTGTGTATTAGGCTGTGTACATCTTTTATATCTGATAGCTTCTCGGTGAACAGCACTTCAAAACGTTCATTGTTATTGTTAATGAACTTTTTAATCTCAGTAAGTTGTTTACACTTTGAACCCCAAAGCGTTAAACCTTTGTCAAAATCAATGTGTTGAGATTCAGGGTCATTTTGTGAAATTACTATTTCTTTTGCTATACCCAAGCCAAGCACTTGGGCTATTTCTTGATTTAGCTGATTTATGTCAACTGGCTTATTGGCAAAGCCATTCATACCTGCTTTTTTAGCCGTTAATTTATCTTGGTGTAACACACTGGCTGTAAGCGCAATGATAGGGGTATATTTGAGCTGTCTTTGCTTTTCAATTATTCTAATTTTTTGTGTTGCTTGAATGCCATCACACTCAGGCATGTGGATATCCATTAATATTACATCAAAATCTTGCTGCTCGAATACTTCAACCGCTTGAAGGCCATTAGATGCTTTGGTAACGAGGTGTTGATCGCGTGACAGTAATATTGAAAGTAGCTCTGTATTTTGCTCTATGTCATCTACAACAAGCACTCTTAGTGCAGGTAGTTGAGTATGCAGGCCATCAAAAAAGTCTATTTTATTTTCATCACCTACGCTCAATGGTAGCGAAAAGTAAAAACATGTTCCTCTACCTAACTCACTTACTAGATTAATACTTCCGCCCATAAGCTCAACTAATTGTTTACTTATTGTTGTTCCAAGCCCCGTGCCACCAAATCGGCGTGTTGTGGTTCCATCGGCTTGCTCAAAAGGCTGAAATACGGCTTGAACACGATCTTTTGCTATACCAATACCCGTGTCTTGTACCTCAAAAAATAAATGCTGATTTTGTGTTGTTCCAACAGTAACGGTTACAGAGCCTTTTTCTGTAAATTTAATAGCGTTGCCAATTAAATTAGTGAGTACCTGCCTTAGCCGATCGGGGTCGCCGTAATAGGTGCTACTTACAGAGTCTTTTATCTTAAGTGTTAAGTTTAAATCTTTCTTTTTAGCCTCAAGCCAAAAGGTAGAAATAATACTGTCTATGACAGGTTTTAAACTAAAATGCACAGGTTCTATGGTCAGCTTTCCGCGTTCTAATTTAGCAGAATCTAAAATTTCGTTTAGCAATCTGAGTAATGAGCGGGCTGCATTATTTACTGTTACTAAATGCTTTTGTTGTTCTTGGTCTAGCGGCGTATCCATTAACAAATCACTAAAGCCTATAATTGAATTCATGGGCGTCCTAATTTCATGACTCATATTAGCCATAAAAGACTGTTTAGCGTGGGCGGCTTCTTCTGCTTTAAATTTAGCTTGCTCTAAGTTTTCTTCATACTCTTTTCGTTCAGTGATATCGACCAATACGCCATCAATCCATTGTGGCTTATTATTTTTATCAAACGTAAAGCTACCTTTATCCAGTAACCATAAAATCTTACCATTTCTGTGTCTAATTCGATATTCAATAGAATACTGAGACTTTTTTTCAACAGCTTGAGTGACTTCATCAATAATATGCTTTTGATCTGCTTTTAAGACCAAATCATTAAATTCGATACAATGTTCTGTAAACTCATTAGGGTTATAACCTGTAAGCTCACTTATATTTGGACTAATAAATAACATAGTCCAGTTGTCATCAAACCTGCACCTAAACGCAACTCCCGGCATGTTATCCATTAATGAGCGGTATTTTTGCTCTTTCTCTTCTAAGCTCTTTTGTAAGGCGCGCTGCTCAGTTAAATCGGTAATAAAGCCAACGTAAAGCGGGTTATGCCCGGGCTGATTTACCTCGCCAATACCTAAGCGAATAGGGAATACTTGGCCGTTCATATGCTTTGCATATACATCTCTGTTAACACCAATCACTTTCCCCAAATCAACATTATGGGCGTTTGAGAGGTATTCGTCGTGGTGCTTAGCGATGTTGTCGTCCATGAGCATTTTCACATTTTTGCCTTGAACTTGGTTTTCTTGCCAGCCAAAAATTTTACTGGCTGACTCATTAAAACTTAAAATAATACCAGCATGGTCAATAGTAACAATACCATCAATAGCGGTACCTAAAATTGCATTTAATCGCGACTCATCTGCTGATTTTTCTTCAAGTAACATGCGAAAGCGAACCATACCATTGATCACACCAACCACGCTTGTAATGGCTATAGTTGCAGTAGCGACTGCGATGGCGATAAAGGTTAATCCCGCGTTTGCGTTAGCATCGTCGTATAAGAGTGGGGATGTTGCTACAAATCGGGTGGCTGCCATTCCCATATAATGCATACCCGCTACTGCAAAGCCTAAAATAATAGCGCTAACTAAATTATTTTGAAGAGATGATAACGAAGGGAATACGCGTTCAAGGTTAAAGCGGCTGTACAAAGCGATAAAAGAAAGGCCTATAGCAACAATAATCGATAACCCAAAAGTGAGTGGGTCATACCTAAGTAAAGGCGCTAGTTCCATTGCAGCCATGCCGCTATAATGCATTGTGCCAATACCAGCCCCGAGTAAAACAGAACAAATTGATAATACTTTCAAGTTACCCTTACTATTAACAAGCATTGATACTGCGTACTGACATGCTACAAACGCAGGGATAAAAGAGAGCAATGTAATTGTTGGATCATAATCTATATTTGTACACAGCGAAAATGCCAACATACCAATAAAATGCATGCTCCAAATACCAGCTGAAAAAACAGCAGCAGCGGTTATATTTGCCAAGCGTTGGTAGCTAGGAAAATGAGTTTCTTTTGCTAGGTCTATAAGCCGAATGGTGAAAAAGGCTGCAAAAATAGCAATTAGTAACGACATAGTTACTAAAAGAGGATCGTAAACGCCATTAATGATTAAGCTAGGGTCTTGGTCTGTGATAAAAAAAGCTGATAACATAATGGCTCAAAATATAATCTTTATTTTTTTATTTTAATCTAATTAATTAATAAATAAACTCTTAATTCAACGAACTGATTAAAACAACGAATTTATTACTTTCTGTTTTCTTTTATTTATCAGAAGATAGTTTTTTAGTCTGTGATAACTATTTAAATGTCGCTCTTCTATTGCACCAAATTGGTTAAATTTGGGTTTATTTAAATTTTTTATCGGGTAATTCTTAGTAAAGTAATGGGTTAGTGTATTTAATTAAGATAATCGCGCATTTTACGATGTTTTATTAATTGCGTACGGATTTGTCCATCGCAAATAGTGTATGAGAATAACAGTGTTTGAGTATCAGTTAAAAAAAAGCACCAGACGAAAAACGGTTGTAATTAAAGTACATAATAAAAAGGTGACTGTGTATGCCCCTCAGTTTGTTAGTAATAAACAAATAGAAAAATGGCTTTTTAATAAGCAGGCGTGGGTAAGAGCCCAATTAACTAAACAGCTTTATATTACTGATACCAGACAGTACCCGCTAAGAGATAAGCAAGTTTTAATTTTTGATAGAGCTGTAAATATTGAATTTAAGCAGGCTGTTAAGTCAGAGGTCATAAAGTGTGATAACAATTTGCTTATTACTCATTCTTCACGCGTTAAAAATCTTGGACAAAAATATCAACAACTTCTTGAAGAATACCTAAAAGAGCAGTTAACGGCATATATAGAAATGCGTTTAGCGTACTTTTGCGAAAAAATGGGCGAAGAGTTACCAATGCGTTTAAAAATCGCTATTTATAAGCGAAAGTGGGGAAGTTGTAATAGCAAACGCGAGTTAACCTTTAATTTGCATTTAATCGGAGCGCCTTACCATGCTATTGATTATGTAATTGTTCACGAGTTAGCGCACTTACGACACCTAAACCACAGCAAAGCATTTTGGCAGCATGTTGAGCGTTTTTTTCCTGATTATAAAGCATCATCAAAATGGCTAAAGCAAAATAGTATGGGTTTACAATGGGTTTTTTAAGTTAATTTGTATATAGGAATATAGGAATATAGGAATATAGGAATATAGGAATATAGGAATATAGGAATATAGGAATATAGGAATATAGGAATATAGGAATAAAAAAGAAGTGGTGGAGGGAGCTGGATTCGAACCAGCGAAGGCTGAGCCGTCAGATTTACAGTCTGATCCCTTTGGCCGCTCGGGAACCCCTCCACACTATTTTTGTTACATTTGGCCCCACTTAACTTAGCGGTAAGAAAAGTGGTGGAGGGAGCTGGATTCGAACCAGCGAAGGCTGAGCCGTCAGATTTACAGTCTGATCCCTTTGGCCGCTCGGGAACCCCTCCAATGCAACGGCGCTGATAATAGCAAAATGCGTATTTAAGTAAAGAAAAAAGCTAAAGAAAATTGAAATAAAGCCGATAAATATCTATCAGTTACCATAATCGGCTAAAGACTATGCAAATCGATGGTTTGTTAATCACAGAGAGTCAGCTAAATAGCAAACTTAATAATAGTGTGCATGAAAATCGCCGAGGCGAGTTTGCACTTTTATTAGCGATGCTTTCGCATGATGCATTAGACTTCAGTCAATTTCATCTGCCAAAAACAGAAATTGACAGTACAGCCACATCTGAAGATTCCTTGAGAAAGAAATTTGGTGCTGGGCCTAAACAATCGCTAGCCCCCGGTGAGTTTGATATGCTTATAGGGCAGTTTAATGCAGCTTTAATCTCAGAGCATGGTGCGCAGGCGGGTATGAAAAGCATTAAACTTAATCAATACCTAAAGCCCGAGCCACTCACAATTAGAGATGATGACAAGCATATTCCACTTAATGTATTAGATAATTGCGAGATAGCGGTTAGGCGACGGATTAAAAGTGAATATACTCAGTTAGCAAACCCACCTATTGACGCAAGTGCTTTTTACGATAGTTTAAACGACGATTCAATTCATCAACCCCTTCATTTGATAGCGGTTTAGTCTCTAACCACCTTGCATGAAAACATGCACCCTCTATATAATTTTCTTGTAATAAAAAGTCTGTAAAATACATTTTATTCAAGCTTTGCTTTATATAATGTCTAATAATTGATTTAATGTAAAAAAAGCATCCAAAAATTAAATGCAATTGCTATAATGGCGACAAATGGTATGACATTAAATGCCGTTATCATTAAACCAAGGTAATTAGGAACGTAATGAAGAAAACATTCACGCTAAATCACGAGAAAATCAAATACCCTCGTATGGTTGATGCTGCAAAGCACGAAGTGAAAAAATATTTGAAAAGAGAGCGTAACAAGACGCTTCCTGAAGATGCTGATTATTGGGCATTTGACTGTAAGTTTGGTAATACAGCAGAAGAAGCACAGGTTGTGCATGTTGCTGAATTAAACAACCAAATTGGCGAAATTGAAAAGCAAGGTTTAACTTCTTTCTATGTAGAGATTTTAGCTCGACCTGCACAGCGTCAACAGTTAGACCTTGATGATGACGAGTAAAAAGTTAGTTTAAAACTAATATGTAAATTATGAAATGGGCCTAAGTGGCCCATTTTTTGTTTTTATGATCCGTTCTTTGTTTATGCCAATCTAAATAACCCTCAATCATTTTGAAGTGCCATACCTAGCGTTTGCTATGTGATTGCCTAGAAGGTTAGGTAACTACGTATGTGCTTAGTATAGCTTTCATTTTTAAATGATTAGCAAAGCGAGTCGAATTTTTCTGCACACATTTTAACTGTCACTTCATTCAACTCGCCAATAAAGTAATAATGCATTTCTTGATATTTTATCGCCACCTCAGTTTCACTACATAAGCTTAGCCTTTTATATGGCTGTTAACATTTGCATAACATAAAATAGTATTATAGTGTGTGTAAAATAATAAAAATAAGTATCGCAAGTTATGCCAATAAATTACTCAGATCATGCATTACAACTAAGTTTAAAAAGTTCTAAGGTACTTATTGTGGAAGACCAACTACTAACATTAATTGTACTTAGAAAGGCATTGTCGGATCGTTTTAATGTAATGACTTCTAGAAGTGGTGAAGAGGCTATAGATTTATGTAAGTTAGATCCGCCCGACCTAATACTTCTAGATATCAATTTAGAAGGTATTAATGGAATAGAAACCTGTTTAAAACTAAAAAATACTTACGAAACTCAAGATATCCCAGTTATATTTATTACGTCACTCGAAAGCGAAGAGGGGGCATGTTGGGAAGCTGGTGCCGTAGATTTTATAAAGAAACCGACAAATCCAGAAACACTATTTAGGAGGGTGAGAGCTCACTTAATGATTAAGGCTCAACATGATTTACTTAATCAAAAAGTGTTTATTGACGACTTAACTCAAATTTATAACCGACGCTACTTTGATACCCACTTTATAAAAATAGAACAAAGTGCATTACGTGAAAATGCAGACTGTGCACTGTTACTAATAGATATAGATTACTTTAAGCAATACAATGACACTTATGGCCACGTACAGGGGGATGCGGTATTAAACTTAGTTGCCCAAACAATTACTAAAAGCTTACAACGTCCTGCAGATTTTGTATCAAGATTTGGAGGGGAGGAATTTTTTGTTGTACTTCCCCATACAGGTAATAAAGGCGCTAATTGTGTAGCAGACAAAATAAAAAATAATGTAATGCAACTAGGTATATTGCATAAACACTCAGAGCATGAATTTGTAACAATTAGTATTGGTGGCGCAACATTGCAAACGCGCGACAATAGTAAAAATACATTACAGTTAGCAGATGAAAGAATGTATCAATCTAAGTTTCAAGGGCGTAACCAAGTCAGTTTTTAGCCCCTTTTTAAGTTATAGTTTTGGTTATGGGAGAGTCATACGCTGTGGCATTTTTTGTATTTTTTACCACTGCCACAAGGGCAGTTATCATTTCTACTCACCTTAATATCAGCTACAGGAAGTATAGTCCCATCGATATAACGCCATTTATCGTCCTCTTTTATAAATCGTGAGTGTTCGTGAAGCTCACAGTATAAATTTTGATAAAAATAATGCGCTTTAAATTCAACACTTCCTTGAGAGTCATCGTGGTTTGTACTTACTACGTCTAAACCTACAAACCGGCAACTATTTGCAAAATCTTTAATCTCTTTTATAGGGTTTTCCGCTTTTTTTTCAGAGGCATAAGTATGATAAACATACTTTGCATTTTTTGTAACATAAGCACTATAGCGAGAACGCATTAATTGCTCAGGATTAGCGGCTTGTTGTGACCCTATATGAAGGGGCTCGCAGCAGTGGGCATAATTCAGCCCGCTACTGCAAAAACATTGAGTGGTATTTGGTAAAATCATAATAACAGTACAGAGTTTAAAACATTAGTTTATCAATCTTATTGTGCTAGTGGTATCTCTGTAATTGTCGAGTTTTTTGTAAAGCAATAAAGCTTCGTTGCAGTTTTACTTAAATCTAAAGAAAGGCTATTAAGCAATTGATTATTTACTATATCGGTCCACGTTATTACAGCCGCAAAATTACCGTTATTCAACGCAGAATTCAAAACATACTCTAAATTTACTAAGTGTTTTTGTCTGATAACTAGCAACTTACTTGTATCAATAGAGCACGAGTCGAGTAATGCTCTACTAGGAACATGATCAGGAGCAATCAATAATGTCCATGCGTTAGAGCTATTATAATGGTGCAGCACTTTTAAAAGCTCAAACGTTGCTGATATCTCATCTTCAATTTGAATTAAGTTTACACAATCACGTTTATCATCTTGCTTATAACTTTTAACTGTTCTTACGGTAATAGGCTGTAACATAAATATCTCACTCACTGGGTTTTTATACAGTACACGTATACAGTAGTTTATACAGTGCTTCTGTGCAAGCGATATTTGCTATTTATTTGTACAGTTATTCAGTTTAAAACTAGTGAAGTTAAAAGGTTTAAAAATAATCACTTAAAATCAATCGGTTATACTTAATTTAATGTGAGTCATAATATTTATATTAGCTGATATTTTTGTCAAAGGTGCGATGGCGGGTAGAGATAGATATTTTTATACAGTGTTTTATGCTCTATACAGTATTAAGCAAATGATTAATTAATCGATTTGAGGAGCATTAGGAATAAGGTGTGCGTACTGCAGCTGATGAATTTGTTCGTATAGGCTGGCGGCATAGCATTGAGCATCTTTAAATCGTTTAGTTTCTATATGCTTTCTTAGGTCGTTAACTGCAGCGCTAGCGGGTTCATAACCTTGGCTGCTAGCAAGGCTTAACCAAGCCGCAGCATGAAATACACTTTGTGGCACGCCTTCACCTTTTACAAAAAACAAACCTAAATAAAACTGTGCTCTTTGATTACCTGCCATTGCCGCTAGGCGCATCCACTTTGCAGCTAATGGAGCTTGTTTATTTTTTAAATAATACAGTGCTTTATTTAGTGTGCTTTGTTCATTATTTTTAGCGTTAGCTACTGCAGGGTTGTTATCGGGTTGAGTAACAAAGCCTAAAATATTATCTAATTGTTGTTCTAAGTCGTGCCCGCTGGGTGTTGTTTTTAGCATATTGATTCATTTGTTATTTTAACTGCTTCAATAGTTTAGTATATCGCAAGGTAAAATGTCCTGTTAAAGATGATTTTTATGATAAAATCTGGCTACTTTTTACTATTACAAGCTTATTATGTTCGAAGCCTTATTTAAACTTAGCGAAAATAACTCAACAGTTAAACGCGAATGCGTGGCTGGCCTTACTACCTTTATCACTATGGTTTACATTGTATTTGTAAACCCAGCCATGCTTGCAGAGGCTGGAATGGATCAAGGGGCTGCATTTGTTGCTACCTGTATTGCTGCCGCAATAGGCTGTTTTATTATGGGATTATGGGCAAATTACCCGTTAGCGCTGGCTCCTGGCATGGGGTTAAACGCCTTTTTTACTTATGGTGTTGTACTGGGGATGGGTTATACCTGGCAAGCTGCGTTAGGGGCTGTATTTATGTCGGGGTGTATATTTTTATTTTTGAGCTTATTTAAAGTCAGAGAGTGGATTATTAACGCTATCCCTTTGGTATTAAAACGAGCCATTGCAACTGGTATTGGTGCTTTTTTAGCGTTAATTGCATTAAAAAATGCAGGTATTATTGTCGCAAGCCCTGCAACTCTTGTTCAATTAGGTGATATCACATCGGCAGGTCCATTATTAGCAATATTAAGCTTTTTTGTTATTGCAGCACTTTTATACCGCGATTTTAAAAGTGGTGTACTCATTAGTATTTTACTAGTGACTGGCATTGCTTTAAGTATAGGGCTTGTTGAATATCATGGTGTGATAGCTATGCCGCCTTCAATTATGCCTACTTTTATGCAACTAGATTTTGCCGCGGCTTTTGAGCTTTCGATGCTAAGTGTAATCTTTGCATTTTTATTTGTTGATTTGTTTGATACCTCAGGAACTTTAGTTGCTGTTACTCAAAAAGCAGGACTCGCAGACGAGAAAGGGAATATGCCGCGTTTGGGTCGTGCTTTAAGTGCAGATAGCTCTGCAACAATTGCCGGTGCAATGCTTGGTACTTCAACTACAACGTCTTATATTGAGTCAGTAGCGGGTGTATCTGTTGGTGGACGAACAGGCTTAACGGCTGTAGTTGTTGGCATATGCTTTTTATTAATGATGTTTTTTGCACCCCTTGCACAAATGGTACCGGCGTATGCAACAGCAGGCGCAATTCTTTACGTTGCTGTATTAATGCTACAAAACCTAAAGTTTGTAAATTGGGATGATATGACTGATGCAATTCCTGTTACTGTTGTATTGTTAATGACTCCACTTACTTTTTCTATTGCACATGGCATAGCGCTTGGTTTTATATCTTACACTGCGGTTAAAGTACTGTGTGGTAAGAAAGATCAAATTAGCATTAGCGTTTGGATTTTAACGGCATTATTTGTTATTAAATTTGCGTTCTTATCATAATAGAATAAAACGGTAATCATAAAAAACCCATACAAATTGATTTGTATGGGTTTTTTAATATTTGTAGCATGGATATAAAGAGTCGATAAGTTATCGCTGTTAATAACACCATGTATTATCTGGCAAACCTAATTTACCATTTCTTTTTAGGGGCAAATAAAACATCCAGATCGTCTTGTTCGGCTTCGGCTTTCTTTTTAAGGGCACTTGCATTAGAGGCTCTTAATTCAACACTAATTGCTTCTAGGTAGCCTTCAACTTCTTGGCGTTTTGATGTTACATACTCATCAGAGTAGGTAACAGCACTTAATGTTGCATATGCTTTTTCAAAATACTGTCTTGCTGAGCCAACCATGCTTGCTGAGCGAGCCGATAGACCTCGTTTTATTTGGCTTTCAATATTTATGCGTAATTGTAATTTTTCAAGACGTTTGTCCTCTACAGAAAAAACCTGACTATCAACACGGCCTTTACTGTGCTCAGAGCGTAAAATTGCGCGCAGCTTTTTTATACCTTGAATCAAACTTACCAGCTGCTTATCATTACTTGGTAATGCTAAAGACTCGCTATTATTACCTTGTACAGGGTTTGATAAGTGAGTTTTTGACTCGCTTAATCTACTTTTAAGCGCTTTAGAATTTGGCGAGTTTGAAACCATTGTATTTAATGCTTCATATACGCGGCGTTGTAATGCACGAATTATATTTTCGGATAAAGGAATATTTGCACTATTCATAAGTGCTTCTTCGGTTTCTTCAATAATTGCTTTTTGCTTTGTTAACTCTTTGCGGCGTTCAGCTTCTTGTTTTTCTTTATGTTGCTGCACAGCACTTACCCACAGCGCTATTACTATAAGCGCGACTATAAGTATTATTATGATAGAAACAATCATCTTTTAATTCTCTGATTCATAATCTAATTTGCTTAATCTTACATTAATTATACGTTAACTGTGTAGCTTTGCGTTGATAAACTTAAAAATACCCAGTTAATTAGGGTTTAGCTTTCTTAAAGTGTTGTAAGACGAAGGGATTATAAGATTAACCTGAATAAACATCGCTACCTCAAGCATATTTATTATGCTAGCCTTGAGTACTAATCAGATAATTGCATGCCTTAAGCACTAATGTGGCTTTTTATTCAAATAACACTTGGTTTTAACTGGTATTGCCTTTATAAATAATATGAATAACAACGTTAAAATTTGCAGCCATGAAATTACAACAACTCAGATACATAGTAGAAGTACAAAATCATAAATTAAATGTTTCAGCCACCGCTGAGAGCTTATTTACCTCGCAGCCGGGGATTTCTAAACAAGTACGAATGCTTGAAGATGAGTTAGGTGTACAAATTTTTGGTCGTAGCGGAAAGCATTTAACGCATGTAACAGGTGCTGGCGAAGATATTATTAATATTTCTCGTGAAATATTATCTAAAGTTGAAGGGATTAAAGCGGTAGCAAACGAACACACATTACCTGATCAAGGTAAGTTAAACATTGCAACCACACACACTCAAGCTCGTTATGCTTTACCAAATGTTATTCAAGGCTTTATGAAAAAATACCCTGCGGTATCACTGCATATGCATCAAGGCACACCTCAGCAAATCTCTGATGCTGCAGCACGTGGTGATGCAGATTTTGCAATTGCCACTGAAGCACTGCATTTATATTCAGATTTAGTTATGTTGCCTTGTTATCATTGGAATCGCAGTATAGTGGTGGCTAAAGATCACCCACTTGCCAAAAAAGCAGATAATTTAACTGTTTCTGATATTGCACAATACCCTCTAATTACTTATGTATTTGGTTTTACGGGTCGTTCGGAGCTTGATAAGGCATTTAGTGCTCATGGTCTTGAACCACACATTGTATTTACCGCAACCGATGCAGATGTTATTAAAACCTATGTACGGCTAGGGCTCGGCGTAGGCGTTGTTGCGTCTATGGCTATTGATCAGTTAAGCGATACAGATTTAGTGTGTATAGATGCTAGTCACTTGTTTGAAGCAAGTACGACTAAAATTGGCTTTAGAAAGGGTAGTTTTTTGCGTACGTATATGTATGATTTTATTGAACGTTTTGCCCCGCACCTAACGAAGGAGCGAGTAGAGCGAGCAAGTTTACTGCGCAATCAAGAAGACGTAGATAAACTTTTTGAAGACATAGAGTTACCTGTTAAATAGCCTAATTAACCCGAGCTCTAGATAATTAAATTGAACGAATAATAAAAAGCCGCCCATTTTACAATAGGCGGCTTTTTGATTTTATCGCATTTAACATTCAATAATATTTACAGCTAATCCACCACGTGCGGTTTCTTTGTATTTAGTCTTCATGTCATTACCGGTATCAAGCATCGTTTTAATTACTTTATCAAGCGATACCTTTTGCTCTCCACTGCCACGAATAGCAAGGCGTGATGCGTTTATTGCCTTAATAGAGCCCATTGCATTGCGTTCAATACAGGGTACTTGCACTAAGCCACCAACAGGGTCGCAGGTAAGACCTAAGTTATGTTCCATGCCAATTTCAGCGGCGTTTTCAACTTGTACAACATTACCGCCTACTATTTCAGTGAGTGCACCCGCAGCCATTGAACACGCAACACCTACTTCACCTTGACAGCCTACTTCAGCGCCTGAGATCGAAGCATTCTTTTTGTATAAAATACCAATAGCCGCAGCTGTTAATAAGTAGCGTGTTGCTATATCACGATCCACTTCTTTAATAAATGTGTGATAGTACATAAGTACAGCGGGCAATATACCAGCAGCGCCGTTAGTCGGAGCGGTAACAACACGGCCGCCGGCTGCGTTTTCTTCATTTACAGCAAGGGCAAATAAATCAACCCAGTCCATTGCGCGAAGAGGGTCGTTACTTACTTCAACATTAAGCTTTAAATATAAACTAGGGGCACGGCGTTTAACTTTTAGGCCTCCGGGTAAAATACCTTCGGTGCGCATACCGCGTTCAATGCAGGCTTTCATTACTTGCCAAATATTAAAGAGTTCATCTTTAATTGCTTCTTCGCTGCGTAGTGTTTTTTCATTTTTCATCATCAAGCTAGATACACTCAAGCCTGACTCTTTACACATTTCTAGCAAATCTTTGGCACTGCCAAATGGAAAGGGTGCAGGGTTTTCTTCTCTAATATCAAGCGCAGCTTGTTTTTCGTTTTCAAACTCTTCATCGGTAACAATAAAGCCGCCACCAATTGAGTAATAAACTTTACTATAAATTTTTTCGCCATTGTTTGAGGCAATAATTTCCATTGCATTTGAGTGCTTAGGCAGTGTTTTTCGACGGTGAAAAACAATTGCACCTTGTTTAGGGAATTTAGCTTTATGTGTTTGGTTTAGATAAATAACTTGCTCATTTTCAATAGTTGCCAAAATATCGTCTACTAAATCAGCATCTATTGTTTCTGGGTCGTAGCCTGCAAGGCCTAAAATTACCGCTTTACCAGAGCCGTGGCCTACGCCTGTTTGCCCTAATGAGCCGTATAACTCTACTTTTATATCGGTAACATTTGCTAATAATTGTTGTTCTTGTAAGTCATTAACAAATAAGCGTGATGCGCGCATTGGGCCAACAGTGTGTGATGAAGAAGGGCCAATACCAATGCTAAACATATCAAATGCACTGATCATAATGTGTGTCTCTACTTTGCTTTCTCAGCACGAGGCTGTTCTTTGAACGGTCGAGTATAATAACGTGGAATTGTTAGCATGTAACCAACAATAGTGAAGATTTAAACTGGTAGGGCAAGCTGTTTTGTAAAGTTTTTTATAATGCTTGCCGTTGCACCCCAAAGTAGTCCATGTTGAGTTGCAAAGCCTTGTAAGGTAATTGTTTTACCAAAGCGTTGAAAAGGCAAAGGCTGCCAATTAGCGTCGTTACTTAAATCACTAAGCGAGAGTAAAAAACTAGCTTGAACTTCATTATGATCGTTCTCCCATGTAGTTGCTTTATTAAGTAAACCAACAAAGGGGCTAATACTAAAACCAGTTAAAGTAGAGTACTCAGGCAGTTGCCCAAGTACAGTTACATTACTTGGCGCAATATTAAGTTCCTCTTTAAGCTCACGAAGCGCAGTCGTACGAAGTTTAATATCGCTTTGTTCATACTTTCCACCGGGCAAACAAATTTCCCCAGGGTGATGATGCAAATAAGTAGGGCGTTTACACAATAAAATATGCGCATGATTATCTATATCGATAATCGGCAGCATGACCGCACTGGCGCGCTTTTTACGTGTATCTTTTAGCTGGTTAGGCGCAGTAATTGGGCTTAATTGAAACCGAGCCATAATATGTTCACTATTCAAAGCCACCTACTGTGTTAATAAAGGAAGGATTTTATTCACTTTATCGTATGTTTCTTGATATTCCAATTCGACTTTAGAATCAGCCACTATCCCTCCGCCGGCCCAACAGTAAATTTGTTGGTTATGGCAGACTAAAGTACGAATAGTAATACTGGTATCCATATTACCGCAGGCACTTAAATACCCTATAGAGCCACAGTAAATACTGCGTCGATGTGGCTCGAGTTCTTCAATTATTTCCATAGCCCTAATTTTAGGAGCGCCAGTAATTGAGCCGCCCGGAAAGGCCGCTTTTAACTGATCAACTGCTGTTTTACCTTCATCGAGCTCTGAGGTAACGGTGCTTACTAAATGATGTACTGCCGGAAAGCTTTCAATAGCAAATAAAGACGGCACGTTTACAGAGCCTGGTTTTGCAACTTTACCTAAATCGTTACGCAGTAAATCGACAATCATCACATTTTCTGCACGATCTTTTGCTGAGTTGGCCAGTAAATTAGCTTGATGCTGGTCCTCAAGCGCATCGGCTTTGCGTGGTAGGGTGCCTTTAATGGGTTTGGTTTCAACTTTGTTATTATTTACCAAAATAAAACGCTCAGGGGAGATGGATAATATGGCCCCTTGCGGATGATTAATAAAGCTTGAAAAAGGGGCTTTGTTAGCCTCGCGCAATTTTATATAAGCGCTCCATGGTGAGCCTTTGTAGTGAGCGCTAAAGCGCTGTGCTAAATTAATTTGATAGCAGTCACCACTTTTTAAATAATCTTCGATTTTTGCAAATTTTGAAGCGTAGTCTGCTTGGCTCATATTAGATTGCCACTGGCTGTTAAGAGCAAAATTTTTACTTGTCACGCTTTTATCTAAATATTGCTTATACAAGGCTAAACGATCAACGTTTGGCTGAGATACATAAAACCAACTTTGCTGAAGCTTATCGTAAATTAGGGCATCTAAATAAAGGCCAATAGCCATTTGGGGTAAGTTAATATCATTAATAGCTTTACGTGGCATACTCTCAATTGTACGGCCTAGGTCGTAACCAAAATAACCAAGCCAGCCACCATTAAAAGGCAAGTCGTAATCTGCTTTAGTGCAATCGAGCTTTAAAAGTTCGCTGTTCATAATTTCAAAGCATGATTGATTACTTTCAATATTATTAAAAAAACTTTGGTTATTTTTTACTTCAAGGGTACTTTGCGGCTCAATAGCAATAATATCAAAACGGCTATTAATATGATTACTATTAGCTGAGTCTAAAAGAATTGCGTAAGGCAAATGCGCAAAATGCGCAAAAACTTCAATGCAGTTTTGCGTTATGGCTAATTTAGTACAATTTTTTTTATTGTTTAGCATTTACTGCCCCTTTAAGAACTGGCTCGAAACGGGCTGGGAGGGTATCATAAGTCAAATTTTTTTGGCAGCGTTTAAGTAAAAGCGCTGTAATTAAACAGTGCAAACCACCGTCACCGGTTTGATATAGATTACGCGACTATGCGTAACGGTAACTTAAGGAACCACTAATGAGTACAATCCGTCAGCAAGACTTTATTGATAGCATTGAAGATGCGTTGCAATACATCTCTTTTTATCACCCACTTGATTTTGTTCAAGCATTAGAAAAAGCTTACAACAAAGAACAAAGCAAAGCGGCAAAAGATGCAATAGCTCAAATCTTAATTAACTCGCGTATGTCGGCTGAGGGCAAACGTCCACTGTGTCAAGACACGGGTATTATTACGTGTTTTGTAAAAGTAGGTATGGATGTTAAGTGGGATAAAACAGATTTAACAGTTCAGCAAATGGTTGATGAAGGTACTCGCCGTGCGTATTTGAACCCAGATAACCCGCTACGTGCTTCTATTGTTGCAGACCCTGCAGGCACACGTAAAAACACGAAAGACAATACACCTTCAGTTGTACACATTGATTTAGTCGCTGGTGGTGAAGTAGAAGTAATGGTTGCGGCTAAAGGCGGCGGCTCTGAAAACAAAAGTAAAATGGTAATGCTAAACCCATCAGATGACGTTGCTGCATGGGTTGAAAAAACATTACCTACAATGGGTGCTGGTTGGTGTCCGCCAGGCATGCTAGGAATAGGTATAGGTGGCACTGCTGAAAAAGCAGCGGTAATGGCAAAAGAGTCGTTAATGGATCCGGTTGATATTCATGAGCTTATGGAGCGCGGCGCAGAAACTACGGAAGAAAAACTGCGTTTAGAAATTTTTGAACGTGCTAATAAATTAGGTATTGGCGCACAAGGTTTAGGTGGCTTAACAACGGTTGTTGATATCAAAATTAAAACAGCACCTACACATGCTGCATCAAAACCAGTGGTAATGATCCCTAACTGTGCTGCAACTCGCCATGTACACTTTACTTTAGACGGTTCGGGCCCTGCTGACTTGAAAGCACCTAAACTTGAAGATTGGCCACAAGTAACATTTGAAGTAGGTGAGGGTACTCGCCGTGTTGATCTAAATACATTAACAAAAGCAGATGTTCAAGAATGGAAAATGGGTGAAACCGTTTTACTTTCAGGCACTATTTTAACAGGCCGTGATGCTGCGCATAAACGTTTGCAAGACATGATCAATTCAGGTGAAGGTTTACCTGAGGGCGTAGATTTTGATAACAAGTTTATTTACTACGTAGGTCCAGTTGATGCCGTTGGTGATGAAGCTGTAGGCCCAGCAGGCCCAACTACAGCAACACGTATGGATAAATTTACCGATATGATGCTAGAAAAAACTGGCATTGTAGGCATGATTGGTAAAGCCGAACGTGGCCCTGCTACAGTTGAATCTATTAAAGAGCATAAATCAGTTTACTTAATGGCTGTAGGCGGCGCAGCTTACTTAGTATCTAAAGCGATTAAAAAAGCACGTGTTGTAGCCTTTGAAGATTTAGGTATGGAAGCAATCTACGAATTTGAAGTAGAAGATATGCCAGTAACAGTTGCTGTAGATAGCGAAGGTGCAAATGCACATACGCAAGGCCCTGCAATTTGGAAAGCTAAAATTGAAGAGCTAGACGGTAAATTAAAATAAGCCGTTAATTTTAAAAAGCGAGTTTAGGCTCGCTTTTTAGTATTCTAAATTCTCTTATCAACTAATTTAACACCTCAGACCAGTTTTGATTACTCCCCTCTAATTTTCATAAACCTATACACTGTGCGCATTGCAGTATAATTGGCACTTGTACTTTAAACTTTACATCTGTTAGTTCCTTCTCGTTTACGTAAGCGTAAGCTGTTGTGGTTTTTATTAATTTAGTTTTTAAAATTAAAATAGTTGTTTATTCAGGTTTTTTTATCTTTAAAATGGCTTTTGTTGGGTTGTTTAATTTAAGCTTGGTGTTTTCATTGGGTTTATCATCCATTGGTGTGGCGAACCTGAATATGAAGTGGTAAAGTCTCGTGAATTTCCAGCGCGTATACCCTCTCACGGGTTAATTTTTCGGAGTATTTAAAGTGGCTGTATTTAACCAAGCTGAATTTGATAACCACGAACAAGTGGTTTTTTGTTCTGATGAAGAGTCAGGCTTAAAAGCAATTATTGCTGTACATAATACCAATTTAGGCCCTGCTGTTGGCGGCTGTAGAATGTGGGATTATGCAAATGACGACGATGCAGTTTACGATGTGTTGCGTTTAGCTAAAGGCATGACATATAAAAATGCAGTTGCACGCCTACCATTTGGTGGTGGTAAGTCAGTTATTATTGGTAACGCTAAAGAAATTAAATCAGAGCAGTTATTTCGTGCTTTTGGCCGAAAGCTAGAAGGGTTAGGTGGTAGCTATTACTGTGCAGAAGATGTAAATATCACTTGCGACGATGTTGCCCTGATGAATAAAGAGACAAACTACGTTTTGGGTCTTGAAGGTAAAAGTGGTAACCCATCGCCATTTACTGCTTACGGTACATTTTTAGGAATTAAAGCCGCATTACAGCATCAACGCGGTCATCAAAACTTTGCGGGTATTAAAGTGGCTGTACAAGGTTTAGGTTCAGTTGCTTATGCGCTGTGTAAGTATTTATCTGAAGCAGGTGCAGAGTTGTTTGTTACTGATATAAACCAAGACGCTATTGAAAGAGTAGTCAATGACTTTAATGCAACAGCGGTTGGTATTGATGAAATTTACGACTTAGATGTAGATGTATATGCGCCCTGTGCGTTAGGTGCAACGATTAACGACTTAACGATTCCGCGTTTAAAAGCGACGATTATTGCAGGCTGTGCTAATAATCAGCTGGCAGAGTCTCGCCACGGTGAAGTTATTCGTGAAAAAGGCATTCTATATGCACCAGATTACGTAATTAACGCTGGCGGTATTATTAATGTTTATTACGAAACAGCACCTGAAGGTTACAGTAAAGCTGCATCTAATAAGCATGTTGAGGTGATTTTTGATACTTTGACTGAAATTTTTGCTCGTAGCGAAAAAGAGCAAAAATCAACGCATTTAATTGCTGATGAATTAGCGCAAGAGATCATTAAAAACGGTCTTTAATCAGTAATTACACAATGAAAGGCGTACAGAGGTACGCCTTTTTTGTTTATACTTTAAGGTGTTAATTACACTCACACGGATATTATGACTTCTTCAACTCCTTTTATGCAGCCTTTTGATTTAGAAAGTTGGTCTCGCACGCAGCACTTTGAGCTTTTTAAAAACTTTGCTCAGCCTTACTTTAATGTTTGTGTGCGTATAGATGCACAGCAGCTTTATCAGTATTGTAAAACGCAGAGCTTATCTTTTTTTCAGGCTTATATATTTTGTACTTTAAAAGCATGCCATACTTATGAGCCGGTAATGCTACGTATTTTAGAGCAAAAGCCTTGGTTGCTTAATCAAGTACGAGCAAGTGTGGTTGAGCTTGATAAAAATGATACATTTATTTTTAGTTATTTTAATAGTAAGAGCACATTTGCTGAGTTTGCAGTTCATGCCAGTGAAGTAAGTAAAAAAGCTAAATCTCAGCCGCTTTTTTCAGATGCGTTTGAGCAAACAGAAGGGCAAGCCGATTTAATTCACATCTCGGTTTTACCATGGTTAAACTTTAGCGCGTTTTCGCATGCGTTTAGTAATGGAGAGAGTTTAGGGATCCCTAAATTTGTGTTTGGTCAATTTGATAAAAGTACAGGAACCATGCCTCTATCTGTTGATGTACACCACTCGTTGATGGATGGATTGCATGTCGCTAAATTTATTAACGTACTACAAAGTGCCTTTGATGACTTTTGTAATAGCTGATTGGCAGGTAAGCTAAAGCTTATTATTAAATAACCTGTACTCTGGATAATAAACCTATCTCTAGCTGCTACTTTAAGCGCTAACTGTGTTGAATTTACTTGCAATAGGCAAGCTATTGACGCGTAAATTCGCCTTGTTTTCACTAAAAATCTCTGGCTAGAGAAGATAAGCTTAAATATCATCATAATTCAATACGTTAGTAAATCTCTTAACCAGAATTTAGGTTAAATAATTTTAAAATAACGTGCGCTCTATATTAAATGTGGAGCCATATGCAGTTGAAAAACAACATCCCCGGACATATTTATATAACATAAATTAATTTAGGACGTCCTTATGATAAATGGACTGTTATTACTCATTTTAGTTGTGTTTGTTATTGTGTTTTGGCGATGGCCTTCAATACAAAACCGCTTATGGCAAAAAAAGTATAAAACTCTCTCCTTAAATTCTCAGCAAAAAGATATCTTACTCCGCTGCATGCCAATTTATAAAAAAATGACTGACGCAGATAGAGAAAAGCTAGAGCACCATATTGTCTGGTTTTTAAACGAGAAACGCTTTTTAGGGCGCGATGGTTTAAAGCTAACACCTGCCATGAAATTAATTGTAGCTGCCGACGCGTGCGTACTAGTGCTAAATAAGCCATGGCCGCTTTATAAAAACGTGAAGGAGATATTACTATACCCAAGCGCTTACTATGCGCCGCAATCAACCCGCGATAGGGCAGGGCTTGTTAGTTATCATAACGCTGTACGTTTGGGTGAGTCGTGGCCTGGCGGCACCTTAGTGCTTAGTTGGCACGATGTGCTGGAGGGAAACAGATTACCTAGCGATGGCCATAACTTGGTATTTCATGAATTTGCTCATCAGCTTGATCAAGAAACAGGTAAAACATCGGGTACGCCACTTTTAAAAAGCGCTGCACAATACACAGAATGGGGGCGTGTATTTAGCCGTGCATTTACTCAGTTAAAAACACATGTGGCGTATAGTATGAGCCATGTTATACATAGTTATGGTGCAACTAATGAGGCTGAATTTTTTGCTGTGATCACAGAAACATTCTTAGAAAAACCAGCTGAACTTAGACATCACGATCCTGAAATTTATCGTCTGCTGGTTGATTACTATCAATTTGATCCTATTGTTTGGCATTAAACCTACATAAACTGCGTTTTATCATATAACGCTGGCAAGTTAGGCTTGTTTTTGTTGCAATCATGTAAAATAGATTTAACTGCAACAATAACAAGCGAGAAACGCATGAAAAAAATGCTTCATACAGTATTGGCACTTTCAGTGTCATTGGCTCTAGGGCATGTAAATGCTGCCGAAAAAGATGAACAAAAATGGCAAGTAGACTCTCCTAAAGGCCAGTTTGTTGACGCTGCAATTAGCGTTGAACAAGGCACATGGATGAATATTGATGTAAGCCCTGATGGAAAAACAGTTGTGTTTGACCTGCTCGGTGATATTTATACAATGCCAATGAGTGGCGGTACAGCTACAAAACTTACCTCAGATATTGCATGGCAGATGCAGCCTCGCTTTAGTCCAAATGGAAAACACATTGCTTTTACCTCAGATCAGGGGGGTGGCGATAATATTTGGATAATGGATTTAAATGGCGAAAACCAACACGCGGTTACTGATGAAACCTTTAGGCTTTTAAACAGCCCCGCATGGAGCCCTGATGGCGATTACCTAGTTGCACGTAAGCACTTTACTGCAAGCCGCTCGTTGGGAGCTGGTGAAGTGTGGCTTTATCATAAGGCGGGTGGTAAAGGTGTTCAGCTTACTAAGCGCGAGAACGATCAAAAAGATTTAGGTGAGCCAATGTTCTCCCCAGATGGACGTTATGTTTACTTCTCACATGATGCAACGCCAGGTAAAACTTTTCATTATTCAAAAGATTCAGTAGCCGGTATTTATAAAATTAAACGCTACGACCGTGAAACGGGCGAGATAGAAACTGTTATTGACACTATGGGGGGAGCGATAAGGCCCACACCGTCGCCCGATGGCAAAAAGTTAGCGTACATTAAGCGCGATGACTTTCAAACCAGCCTTTATTTATACGATTTAAGCAGCGGCGAGCACACTAAGCTTTACGATAAACTTGAGCGTGACATGCAAGAAACGTGGGCAATTCATGGTGTTTATCCAACCATTGCATGGACGCCAGATAATGAAGAGCTGGTATTTTGGGCTGGTGGTACTATTCACAAGCTAGATGTTGCAGACAAATCTGTTAAAACCATACCTTTTAAAGTGCAAACAAGTAAAAAAATTCAAAAAGCAGTGCGATTTACACAAAATTTAGACACCGACGAGTTTGATGTAAAAATGCTGCGAAATGTACAGGTAAGCCCAGATGGCGCAACGGCTATTTTTGAAGCACTTGGTTATATTTATAAACGTGATTTAGAGTCGGGTAAGATTAAACGTTTAACTAAACAAACTGAGCATTATGAGTTATTCCCGCAATACTCTCGTGATGGTAAAAAAATCGTATACACCACTTGGAACGATAACAAGCAAGGCACGGTACGTGTTGTATCGTCGCGCAGCGGACGTGGCGATACCATTACCACAGAGCCTGGCAAGTATGTAGAGCCAACATTTAGCCCAAATGGTAAAACGGTTGTGTACCGAAAAGCCACAGGTGGCAGCATATTAAACCCTAAGTGGTCTTTAAACCCAGGCATTTATAGCGTAAGCGTTAAAGGTGGTAAAAGTGAGCTGATTTCTAAAAGCGGGTATCAACCACAGTTTGGTGATGAAAGTGATCGCGTTTTTATTATGAGCCCATGGCCAAAGCCAACGCTTAGCGTAGTAGATCTTAAAAGTAAAAAAATACGTAAGCTTTATGAGTCTGAGCATGCAACTGAATTTAGAGTTTCACCAGATGGTCAATATTTAGCGTTTGCTGAGCGGTTTAAAGTGTTTGTAACACCTTTTGTAGAAAGTGGCTCAACAATTAATATAAGCCCTAAGGATAGCCAGTTCCCTATAGAGCAATTGTCTGCTCGTGCGGGTGAAAACATTAGCTGGAATACTAAAAGCAATACGCTTTATTGGACTTTAGGCCCAGAGCTTTACCATGCAAGTTTAGAGGGAATGTTTGCAATTAATAAAGCCGATGATGCTGACTTTAAAGTAAAAAGTGGCGATAACATCGGTTTTAGTAAAAAAATGGCTAAGCCTAAAGGCATGATTGCGTTAAAAGGCGCAAAAATTATTACCATGGATGGCGAAAAGGTCATTGAAAATGGTGTGATAATTACAGATGGCAAGCACATCAAATCAATTGATACAGCTAATGAAGTAACTATACCAAAAGATGCAAAAGTAATTGATGTAACAGGTAAAACGATTATGCCTGGTATTGTTGATGCACATGCACATGGCTCTCAAGCAAGTGATGAAATAATTCCACAGCAAAATTGGAAAAACTTTGCAGGTTTAGCGCTGGGTGTCACTACAATTCATGACCCATCAAATGATACAACAGAAATATTTACTGCCAGTGAAATGCAAAAGGCAGGGATGATTGTTGGCCCGCGTATTTTCTCTACAGGGACCATTTTATATGGCGCAAATATGCCGGGTTATACGTCACACATAGATTCGTTAGAGGATGCTAAATTTCATTTAGAGCGACTTAAAAAAGTGGGGGCGTTTAGTGTTAAATCATATAACCAACCTCGGCGTGAGCAGCGCCAGCAAGTAATTGAAGCCGGGCGTGAACTGGAAATGATGGTAGTGCCAGAAGGCGGCTCATTATTGCAACATAACTTAAGTATGGTGGTTGATGGCCACACAGGTATTGAACATTCTATTCCTGTTGAACATATTTACGATGATATAAAGCAGTTATGGTCGCAAAGTGATGTAGGCTATACACCTACATTAGTTGTTGCTTACGGTGGTATATGGGGTGAAAACTATTGGTATGATAAAACGGATGTGTGGAACCACCCACGTTTAAGTAAATTTGTGCCTAAAAATCAATTATTACCGCGCTCTATGCGCCGCGTAAAAGCGCCTGATCATCACTATAATCATTTTAATAATGCACGTGTGGCAAAAGAGCTGCAAGACTTGGGCGTACTGGTTAATTTAGGTGCCCATGGGCAGCGTGAAGGGCTTGGAGCACATTGGGAAATGTGGATGTTCGCTCAAGGCGGAATGAGCTCACTGGAGGCTATTAGAGCATCAACGCTCGACCCAGCCAAATATTTAGGGCTTGATAAAAACGTAGGCTCGCTTGAAGTAGGTAAACTTGCCGATTTAATGGTAATAGATGGCAATCCACTTAAGAATATTCGAGATTCGGATAAAGTTGATTACACCATGATCAATGGTCGTTTATTTGATGCAAGTACAATGAATGAAGTGGGTAAAAAGGCACGCGAACCGCTTTATTTTGAATAGCTTTAATTATTATTTTTAATTTTTATAAAGCGGCTAATAGCCGCTTTTTTAGCCCTGTATTATTAGCAAAGAATTTAGCATGCTAATAATGGCTTTTATTGGTGTTGTATTTGCTGCTCATTTGCATTTTTGGCGTGTTCTGAATGAGAATTTTTTAACGCAGGTAGCGACACGTTTAGCCCCGCAAAATAACTAAGTATTATTGCGGATGAGTATTACATGCTCAATTAATAAATAGCAGACACAAAAAAACCGCTTAACGCGGTTTCTTTAAAATCACAAATGTTGTTTAAACAACACCGCGCGGTAAGCGACAGTCATGATCTTTGCGAGCTAAAATTACAATCCAAAGCTCTTCAGCTGTGTAACCTTCTTCATTTTCGGTAACAACAGAGAACGGTGCTTTTTTCTGTGCTTTAACAGGCGCAGCAGTTTTCGTTTTAGTTTTTTTAGCCGGCGCTTTTTCTGCAGCTTTAGGTGTAGTTTTACCAGAGCTTAATTCTTCAGTCAGCTCAGCTACGTCAGCTAGGCGTAAATTTTTTCCGCCATCAATGCTGTACCAGCCTGGTTTAGTTGTAATTTCAGGTTTTTTACCATTAGCAGCTTCATATGCAGCTTCAAAGGCAGATAACACTTCTGTTTTGTCTAGTTTGCTCATCAGAGACCCTATACGTTGTGAACACAGATAAAGAAGTCGTATTTATACCTATTTTAAAACTGTTTTTCAATTTTTTGCGATTTTCCTTCCATTTTTCACCTATAAACGCCAAAATTTGCACAAAATTCAGTGTTAAGTAAGGTAACGTGTATGCAACGTAGAGAATTTAACCAACTTCTAAATGACATTTTAAAACCGCATTTAATTAAAGATTTTTGCCCGAATGGATTACAAGTTGAAGGTAAAAATGAAATTAAAACCATAATTACAGGTGTAACAGCAAGCCAAGCACTTATTGATGCAGCTATAGAAAAAAATGCAGATGCTATTTTGGTTCACCATGGTTTTTTTTGGAAAGGGGAATCTCAACCGATCACAGGTATGAAAAAGCGCCGTATAAGCGCACTACTTGCAAACGATATAAATTTATTTGGTTATCATTTACCACTGGATATTCACCCGTCTATTGGTAATAACGCGCAGCTAGCTAATTTACTTGGTATTGAGATAGAAACTGGGCTTGAGCCAACTACCAATAGTGTAGCAATGAAAGGACGTTTAAAAACTCCGCTCACAGGTAGTGAGTTTGCCAATAAAATTGCCAGCGTTTTGCACCGAGAGCCATTGTGCAGTATTGTTCGCGATGAAAAAATACAAACCATTGCATTGTGTACAGGTGGTGGGCAAGGCTATATAGATTTAGCAGCAGAGCAGGGAATTGATGCCTATTTAACAGGTGAAGCGTCTGAGCAAACTATTCACAGTTCGCGTGAGCAAAATATAGATTTTTTTGCTGCAGGGCATCATGCCACTGAGCGCTATGGAGTAAAAGCATTGGGTGAGCTACTAGCTAAAGATTATAGTTTTGAGGTTACCTTTATAGATATAGATAACCCGGTATAACTAAAATACTTATTAGATACTAAAGCGCTTCTGGATTTATCCAGCGGCGCAATTTAATCCACGCTTTTCCCAGCACTTCATGTGCATACTGTGTAACCACCCTTAAAGCCTCTGCATTTGGAATAAACTGCTTATATAAAGGAAGGGCTGCAAAATTATGGTAATCAGTCGCAGCTGTTATTACATCTATTCCTTGGGCGTTAAATAAATTTTTTGCACGGGGCATATGAAGCACAGAAGTAACCAAAGCAACGTTAAAATCAACCAGTTTTGGGGCTAACATTTTTGCCTCAGCAGCGGTATCCATAGCGTGTGGGTTTTGACTAATACGGTTTTTATTCACTCCTAAACTAATGGCTGTTTTATACATTAAGGCGCTATTAGTGACATTTTCGTAACCACCACCAGATACAATAAGTTGAGCATTAGGGTATTGCTTTGCAAGCTTTACACCTTCTACTAAACGGCTAAGTGCACAGTTACCAAGCTGGTTGTTGGCACTGAGCCCGGTATTTGGGTTTATGTCGCAGCCAAGTACAACAATCTTATCTATTTTAGGGTGTTTTAAAGTATTAAACGCAAGTGAGGTTGGCTCATTACTTTTAATAATTTGATGTGCGAAAAATGGCGTACTAAGAGAAAGTAAAACGAATAAGCTTAAACTCGAAAGAACAAGTGCTGATTTACGCCCTCTAAATGCAAGCAACAGCATTATAAAAGCAAACAGAGAAAATAAAGGGAGTGGCATGAGTAAGCCACCTAAAATCTTTTTTAATTCAAACATAATAAGTAACATAAATTATAATAGTGCTTTATGTTACTTATTAGCGTGTAATTTATCGACCGTTATTTAGTTTACACGTATTTAAAAAGTGGCGATAAACGGGGTTATCTTTCATATCTTTTTTCATTGCTAAATACATTGGGCGTGTTAAGCCAAGTGCACCAAGCGGAATTGATTTAATTAACCCTTGGCTTTCGTAAGGAGTAACGAGCCAATCAGGTAATGCCGCTACACCCATTCCAGCACTTACTAATTGAAATATAAGCAGCCCTTGGTCAACATTTTTTAGTGTGCCGTCAAAGCGTGCATTTTGAATGAAATGTTTAAAAATATCTTGGCGTTCACGTGGAATAGGGTACGAAATAATAGTTTCGTTTTTTAGATCAAGTGCGGTTACATATGCTTTTTTAGCAAGTTCGTGATCTGGTGCCACAATAAGCTTTAATTTAAAATCAAATAAATGTGCGTACTCTAGTTTGTCTGGTTCACGGATATCTGAGGTTAATACTAAATCTAGCTCATCACTTAATAAATCAGGAATAGCGTCGTAACTGAAACCACGTTCGTAGTCTATTTTTATATCTGGCCAAAAATTATTAAACTCTTTAATCGTAGGCAGTAACCAATGAAAACACGCATGGCATTCTACGCTCAAACGCAGTTGTGAAATAGGTTGGTTAAGGCTTTCTTTTAATCTGCATTTTGTTGCTTCTACCTTTGGTAACACCTCGTTTGCGAGTTCCAGTAACAACATTCCCTGTGGCGTAAAGCGAACAGGTTGAGTTTTACGTTCAAATAACTGGCAATCTAATTTGTTTTCTAAGTCTTTTATTTGATGAGACAACGCCGATTGTGTCAAAAACAGCTCGCGTGCTGTATTAACCAAAGATCCAGTGTCTTTTAAGGTGGCAATGGTTTTTAAATGTTTAATGTCTATCATCTTTAAAAATTCTCATGGTGAAGGTGAGTTCGGCTTAGATTAATTACATACTACGCTTTTATAAAAAACGTTTCAACGTCTAGATGGCTAAAGCAAGGTTATTTATTCTGATTTTCCTTCTTAATATTAAATTACTTAATGAAGACGTTCGTTTTACGGCTTGTTTGATGAGTTAACTATGAGCTTAGCTCATGTTTAGTTTAAATCTACATAATTAATCTGAACTATAAATAATAAATCTATATCAAGCAGCTAAATTACATACTTATTAGGAACTGGCGGGGCTAAATGGATTGTTTTTTCAATGCGAAAGTGAATATTTAAACCCGAGTTTGGCTAGTGAATACAATAATTTGTTTGGTAAAATACCTAGGGCGTGTTGATCTTTGCGGATTGAAATTTGTTCAATCTAGGGGCGATTTAATCGCGGCGCGAGGTTTGTAACCTAGTGGGCTCGGTAACTGCTTCTGCGTTACCCTACTGGCTTACATCCATGTAAGAATAAGTAAAAACCGAGTAAAGCTTCCGCGTCATGCTCACGCCCCTTACCTACATCCATGTAGGCAACAAAGAGTTTGTCGCCCCTAGGCAAAACCCGAAGGGCAGCGCATGTTTGGCATTTATGCTGCGTTATCGCCTATTTATGGGGAGTAACCACACTTCATAGGCTCTGCTTTGCCTAAAAACCAAACATACTGCTGCAAATTAAACCATTAAAGAACAACACGCCCTAACCAAATTAGAGGGATATTTTAAAGAATGAATAAACAAAGGTATCTAAAATGCAAACGCTGATAGGCGCATAAGGCACTCTGCATTGCAATTACCAAATGCTTCATTAAGGCGTTCATTAAGAGTCAATACATCAACTAAAATAGCGTAATGCTCAGGTTAGTTGATGTATTAATGTGTAGGTGTTTAAAGGGGCTTATTAATTAACTTAATTGCTTGGCTCGCGGTGACAGGCTTTGATTTTAAATAACCTTGTCCGTAATTGCAGGCGGTTAATTTTAAAATAGCAAGTTGCTCTTGTGTTTCGATACCTTCAGCAACAACCTCAAGTTGAAGTGATTGCGCCAGAGATAAAATAGCTTCAACAAGGGGGTTAGTTGAATCTTGAAGGTGATCAATAAAGCTTTTGTCTATTTTTAAAATGTGGATAGGTAATTGGTGCAAGTAACCAAGCGCCGAATAGCCTGTACCAAAATCATCGAGGCATAACTTCACTTTTAATGGTGAAAGCCCTTCGATTATGTGTGTTGCCAGCTCTAGGTTTTCTATTAAGCCAGACTCTGTAATTTCTAAGCATAAAGAGCCAAGAGGTAATTGGTACTTATTGTAAATTGAGTGAATTTGAGCAACAAAATCAAGGCTTGCAAAATGACGTGAAGATACATTAACGGTTACTTTTAAAAAACGATGACCTTGTTTGTGCCATTTAGAAATATGCTGTGCAGCTAGATCAAGCAGGTGCAAATCTAAGTTAATTATTTGCCCTGTTGTTTCAGCTATAGGTATAAAGTCATTAGGTGGTACAAAGCCTTTTTTAGGGTGATGCCAACGTACTAAAGCTTCAAAGCCTATTACTTCACTACTATTAATAGTAAATATTGGCTGAAAATAGAGTTCAAACTCATTATGCTCAATACCGTGCTGTAAATCGTTTTCAATATCTGCATGGGTTTTAAGCTTTTTACGCATAGTATTATTGAAAAACTTTACTTGCCCGCGACCGGTCGATTTTGCTTCATACATGGCAGCGTCAGCTTGTTGTAATAAAATATAGGCTTTATCGTCAATACTATCGCTGTAAGCTATACCAATGCTTGTTGAGGCTTGTAATAGGTGACCATCTACATTTAAAGGTTTAGAAAGTGCCGTTTGTATGCGTTTTAACGCTTCACTGACCTGATTTTTATGGGTGATATTTTCCATGAAGATAGCAAATTCGTCACCGCCTAAACGTGCAAAAGTATCGGTATTACGGACGGTGTTTTTAATGAGTTCACAAATTTTAATTAAAAAGTGATCACCCACCTCGTGGCCTAAAGCGTCATTTATACTTTTAAATCGGTCAAAATCTAAATATAAAAGTGCATGGCTTGTGCTTTTTTTTGCACGGGATAAGCGTAAGATAGCGTGTTTTATCCGTTCAATAAGTAAAGAGCGATTAGCAAGGCCTGTTAGTTCATCATGGAGTGCTTTGTGCTCTAGCTCTTGACGGGCTAATTGCCTGTCTATTGCCATACTTATTTGGCGGCTAACGTAGGTTAATAGAGCGCTGTCGTGTTCATTATATTGCAAATTTTTATCATAGCTCTGTACAACAATTACTCCACTTATTCTCTCATTTGTTTTAAATGGAACGCCAAGCCAGGATTCAGATAACCTACCAATAAGTTTAAAGTTGCCAGTATTAATGTGTTGCTGATATTGTGATTGGTTAAGTAATAAAACACGATCTGATTTTAACAAATAGTAAGAAGCCGTATCTTTTAGCTGCTCTTTTGAGATTTTTTTATGGGCATGACTTTGGATCCCTTCTTCGACTATATAAACCAGATCAAGAATATCAACTTGCTTATCGTACAAAGCAATAAAGAAGTTATCGGCAGGGAGTAAGCTATTTATAATGTTATGAAGTGCTTCAAAAAAAGTGTCTAGATCACTGGCTTTGTAGGTTAGATTAGCTATTTGTAATAAGCTATTTTCTAACTTTTGAGCATTGTTAAGCTGCTCAACTGTTTGCTGTAAGTTATTTACCGTATTTACCTGGTTTATTTTTGCACTAAGTAAATGAGCAACCGTTGTTAGTATTTCAAGGTGAGCATTAGTAAAGTAATTTTTGACAGGGTGCTCACAATCAATAACACCTAAAACTTGTTCCTTGTATATAAGCGGAACACAGAGCTCTGATTGAGCAGGGCGATTATCGGCAATATACCGACTGTCTTTAGTTACATCATCAATAATGACTGCTTTACCTGTACTTGCAACTGCACCTGTAATGCCTTCACTAAAGCGAATTATTTTACGCTCAGCTTGGTATTTATCCCGTGCATGAGCAATACCCATAGAGGCGACTTGATTTAATGTATCAGTGTCTCGATCTGCAAGGTAGATAACGCAATCAACAAATCCTAAGCGGTTGACTACATGTGTTGTAACGTACTCAAATAACTCATCGAGTGTGTCGAGTTGTAATAAGCTAGATGAAAATTGATTAATGATACTGAGTTGATCAGTTTTTATTTCAAGGGCTCTAGCTGCGTCGATTTGATAAGGCATAGGCAATTTATATTATTCTTTTTATTTTTTGATACAGGTACTAAGTTAACTCAATATTTTCTTGAGTACAAAATAAAGCGATAAATAGATTTTATAAAGCGTAAAGCGATTCTTTTTAATAAAATCTTTACTCCAAAACCTCATATGCCTATGATCGGATAAATTCAGCCGTGGAACAAAGTAATGACAAGTAATACATCTAACACCGTAACAACTCTCACTATCACTCGCCCAGATGACTGGCATGTACATTTAAGAGATGGTGATCAGTTAAAAGATACTGTGCGCGACATTAGCCGCTACATGGGTCGAGCTATTATTATGCCAAACCTTGTTCCGCCTGCAACATGTACTGATACAGCATTAGCTTATCGTGAGCGCATTATGAATGCTGGTCCACAAGGGCAGTTTGAGCCTTTAATGGTGCTTTACTTGACGGATAAAACGACTCCAGACGAAATCAAGAAAGCCAAAGCAACGGGTAAAATTTTTGCTGCAAAATTATATCCAGCAGGAGCGACTACTAACTCTGATTCAGGCGTTACATCAGTTAAAAATATTTATCCTGTTTTAAAAGCGATGCAAGAAGTCGGTATGCTACTTTTAGTGCACGGTGAAGTAACAGATTCTTCAATAGATATTTTTGACCGTGAGAAGGTGTTTTTAGATACTATTTTAGGCGATGTTGTTGCTGATTTTCCTGAATTAAAAATAGTTTTGGAGCACATAACAACAAAAGATGCTGTTGAATTCGTTATGGCTGCACCGCAGAACGTAGCCGCGACCATTACAGCACACCATCTTCTTTATAACCGTAATCATATGTTAGCGGGTGGTATTCGCCCACATTATTACTGTTTGCCTATCCTTAAGCGTAATACTCATCAGCAAGCTTTAATGGGGGCTGCAATTAGTGGTAATAAAAAGTTTTTCTTAGGGACTGACTCTGCACCGCATTACAAAGACAAAAAAGAAGCTGCGTGCGGTTGTGCTGGGGCTTACACAGCTCATGCATCAATTGAGTTGTACGCAGAGGCTTTTGAAGATGCAGGTGCTTTAGATAAACTTGAAGGGTTTGCAAGTCACTTTGGAGCTGACTTTTATGGCCTTGAGCGCAATACAGATACAATTACATTAGAAAAGAGTCCTTGGAAAGTACCCGCAACTTATACTTTGGGTGATTCTAAAGTCGTGCCTATAAAGGCAGAAGACACTATTGATTGGCAAGTAAAATAGTACGATTAAATGTTTATAAAGCCACAAATGAAATTTTGTGGCTTTTTTAGTTTCTTACCATTGGGTTTCTAGCCTCTTAAAAGAATATGATATTTAAGTACTTTTTATAAAATGCTTAAATAAGCCCTCTATTTATAGTTTTTAAATCATACAATAGTATATTTAAGATTATTTCTGCTTTTAAATTAACCATTTATCATTAAATTAAAGAAAGTTAAGTTTCTTATTAAATAAATCCCAATTAATAGAGCCAAAAAAAAATTAATGTGTTAATCTTAACTTGCTTTGAGTTTTTGCGTATTGAATTTACGGATATTGTGCTGCGTTTAAGGTTACCGGTTAGGTTAAAACTTGTTCCTGTACTATACCTCCAGAATTTTGGGCACTGACTCAGGGAGGATATAGCCATAATAATATGGCTGAATTTTAATTATTGACTTACAGGAAAATTTAGTATGTCGGTTACTGGTAAAGTAAAGTTTTTCAACGAAGCTAAAGGCTTTGGTTTCATTGAACAAGAAAATGGTCCTGACGTGTTTGTACATTTCAGCGCAATCACTGGTTCTGGTTTTCGCACTCTTAGCGAAGGTCAAGCAGTGACATTCAGCATCAAACAAGGTCAAAAAGGCCCTGAAGCTGAGAACGTAGAAGTAGCATAATTTTAATTATGTGAACCTTAGTTCATCGTGGTGAAGCAGACATCTGTTTCACCATAATCCCCTAATCACAAACTCTAACTTTCCATTTAAACTCAAAATCCCCAGCTTACCTTGCAAACTCATTTAAAAAAACTGATAAAAATAACGACTGTTATCAGCATTGACCATTATGTACTACCACAATTGGTTTATGACGATTAGGTAATTATTAAAGTTTATTTTATCCCCGATTAAAAGTACCTTTAACTCTATGTATTACTAAAATGATGAGCTTATATAAAAGGGAGTAGTGTTAGGGGGAGGCTATTGGCGTTCATAGATAATTTTTTTCTAAGAATGAAACTAAATAGTAACACGCGGTTTTAACCTAGTGGTACTAGAAACCATTCTTGCAATACCTAAATGTTCCATCATTATATTACAGCAGGCTGAAAAGGTTTCAGTATCCAGCCTACAAACTATACTTATATCAATTATCAATCCACAATAATACTCAATCATTTTGCGGGGCTAAACGTGTTGCTACCTGCGTTAAAAATTCTCATTTACGACCGCAGGGATGCAGAAGTTATAGCAATTGCCGAGAACAACTAAATAGCAAATATTTTACCCAACTATAAACACGTTTTCCGGCCTCAAAATAGATCACTTAATTAAGCGAATTGGTCTTATTGAGTAATAAAAAGAGTCAAGCAGGTTTAGGGCGAACCTAGATGGCTGCGCTTATTTAGATTTTATATTGTCATATCAAAGATGTACGATGGCCACACTTTATAGACTCTGCCTTGATTGAATAGCTGACCAATTACTAGGGCGTGTTGATCTTTGCGGATTGAAATTTGTTCAATCTAGGGGCGATTAAATCGCGGCGCGAGGTTTGTAACCTAGTGGGCTCGGTAACTGCTCCTGCGTTACCCTACTGGCTTACACCCATGTAAGAATAAGTAAAAACCGAGTAAAGCTTCCGCGTCCTGCTCACGCCCCTTACCTACATCCATGTAGGCAACAAAGAGTTTATCGCCCCTAGGCA
>Ga0207878_100083_pt1 | contig 113756 bp, 108 predicted proteins | sample LinPmetageLP41_FD_184053 | JGI IMG/M metagenome (GOLD analysis project Ga0207878, IMG submission 184053) | Marine viral communities from the Pacific Ocean - LP-41 (SPAdes) | ecosystem: Environmental > Aquatic > Marine > Oceanic | place: Pacific Ocean | collected 2010-08-27
TACGATGGCACCATTTTCCATCGGGTCATTGAAAACTTTATGATCCAGAGCGGTGGATTTGATGAATCCTTCAAACAGAAAAAAACCGAAGAGTCCATCCAAAATGAAGCAGATAACGGCTTAAGTAATAAAAAAGGCACTGTCGCAATGGCGCGGACAGGTGATCCGCACTCTGCTACGGCCCAGTTTTTTATTAATACCAAAGACAATGACTTTCTGGATCATCGCGACAAAACCATGCAAGACTGGGGTTATGCGGTGTTTGGTGAAGTCATCGAAGGCATGGATGTGGTGGATGCTATTCGCAAAGTAAAAACGACTATGCGTGGTGGTCATCAGGATGTTCCTGCAGAAGCTGTAGTCATTGAAAAAGCGATTGTGATCGAATAATTCATCCCTCCAATTCAATGAAAACCCTGTTTATTTCAGATTTACACCTTAGTCCTGACCAGCCGGAGCTTATCCGGCTGGCCACTGATTTTGTTGCACAGCAGGTTAATGTCGATGCGTTTTACATAGTTGGAGATATTTTTAATACCTGGTTGGGAGATGATTTAGTCCCGACTGAATTTGACCCTTTTATTCAGGCATTACAAAATCTTCAGCAACAAGGCAGCAAAATTTATCTGATGGTTGGCAATCGGGATTTTATGTTGGGTAAAGATTTTGCCAGACGGGTTGGTGGTACCTTGCTGGAAGATCCGGTCATGATTGATGTATACGGACACAAAATATTATTAATGCATGGTGACAGTTTGTGCACTGATGATGTCAGTTATCAGCGTTACCGGAAAGTGGTGCGAAATCGCTGGCTCCAAAAATTATTCCTGGCAATGCCTTTAACGGTTCGCCAAGGAATTTCCGATAAAATCAAAGCCAAAAGCAAACAGCAAAAACAAAACAAGCAGGCACAGATTATGGATGTGAATCCTGCTGCTGTCAGACAGGTAATGCAGCAATACAATACGAATCTACTGCTTCACGGTCATACTCACCGTCCTGCTATTCATACACTGCAAGCTTCGCAAAACATTTCAAACTATCGAATCGTATTAGGGGATTGGCAACCTGATGCGAGTTATATTGAAATTACCCCTGAGAAAATACGCTTAGTCGATAAACGTTTGTCTGAGGGGCAAGCTATACTCTCACTCAATTAGCCGAGATATTCATCCAGAATTTCACGCAATTTCTGCGGTGGCACATATCCCGGTAACATCTGCCCGTCTTCCAGGAAGATTGCCGGAGTGCCGCGCACTCCCAACTTGCCACCAATTTCAAACTGCTCGGCGACTGGATTATTTTCACAGAGAGATGTTTTTTTCACTTCACGCTGGGCTTTGGCATCCGTCATGGCTTTCTGTTGATCCTTGGCACACCAGACTTCAATTAGTTTGTTGGCCGATTCGGACTCTGCTCCCGCCCGAGGATAAGCCATATAGCGAATGGTGATGCCCAAATCATTGTAGTCTTTTACCTGGCGATGCAATTCACGGCAGTAACCACAATCAACATCAGTAAAGACGGTAACAGTGTAGTCCGGTTTTTTGGCGGCAAAAATAATCAGATCATCTTCATCTATACGATCCAGCAAAGTCTTTTTCACTTCAATACGTCGCGCTTCAGTAATGTTTTCACGCGTTTCCAGCGCTAGTAAATCACCTTGAATCAAAAATTGACCATCTGCCGTGAAGTAGTAAATACGATCATCAATAACAGCTTCATATAAACCACTTTGGCCAACTGGTGCTAATGATTGCAATTGCATATCGGGTAATTGTTTGTTGAGTTCGGCTTTGAGCTCTGACATCTCATCTGCATGCGCCAGGCCCATGCAGAGCAATAACGGCAACCATACCAATCGGCTTAAATTCATTTGTTGTTTCTCTTAATCTCGAAAATTATTGAATTGCAGCGGCATATCAATCGAATCATGACTCTTCAACAGCGCCATAACCTGTTGCAGATCATCACGCTTTTTGCCGGTTACTCTGACACTATCGCCCTGTACTGCTGCCTGCACTTTAATCTTGCTTTCTTTAATCAGTTTGACGATGGTGCGTGACAGATCTTTTTCGATGCCTTCACGAACCAGCACATCCTGCTTTCGCATCTTGCCATAACCCACAGGATCCTTGAGTTCAAGACAACTGATATCAATACCGCGTTTGACCAGTTTCATTCTAAGAATATCGAGCAACTGATCTAATTGAAAATCACTGTTGGCAAACATGGTCAGCGTTTTGTCTGACTGCTCGACTTTGGCATCGGTTCCGCGGAAATCAAAGCGGTTATCCAGTTCACGGTTTGCCTGATCAACCGCATTGGTCAGTTCATGCTTGTCTACTTCAGAAACAATATCAAATGAGGGCATCTAGCTTCTCCCAATCAAATTAAATTTTTAACCCGACAGTTTAACATCTGGTTACATGTCAGCGGAAAATCACCCACGTGGATGATGCTGATTATGCATTTGCTGGAGTCTGGCTTTGGCAACATTGGTATAAATTTGGGTAGTGGATAAATCAGCATGGCCAAGTAAAAGCTGAACCACTCGTAAATCTGCTCCATGATTCAGCAAATGGGTGGCGAAAGCATGTCGTAACGTGTGTGGTGAAAGCGGCTTATCAATAAGCGCCAGTTTGGCGTAACGTTTGATAATGTACCAGAATGCCTGTCGGGTCATTGAATGTCCCCGCCGGGTCGGAAATAAATCATCCGTCACTTGTCCTTGTAATAACTGGGGTCGACTTTCCAGCAAATACAATTGCAACCAGTCCAATGCGGTTTCGCCTAAAGGAACCAATCTTTCCTTATTACCTTTACCAATGCAGCGTATTAATCCCTGACGCATATTGAGTTGTTCAAAAGTTAATGCCACCAGCTCAGAAACCCGTAAGCCAGTGGCATAAAGCACTTCAAGCATCGTTCTGTCGCGCATACCCAAGGCTGTCTCAGTATCTGGTTGCGCTAACAAATTGATAACATCATCTTCTGACAAACTGCCCGGCAATGATTTACCCAGTCTCGGAGATTCAAGCATTGCAGTAGGATCTGAATCACGAATGGCTTCACGACATAAATAGCGGTAAAAACGGCGAAGGCTGGATAACAGGCGTGCATCGCTGCGTACCTTTTTACCCTCTCGCATTCGTTGCTGAAGATAGCGTTGAATATGTTCACGTTCCGCATTGGCCAATGTCACATCAAACGGCTGCAACCAACTGGCAAAAGCCACTAAATCATGTTGATAGGCCGTTACTGTATTATCGCTAAGCCCTGATTCAAGCCATAGAGAATCAAGAAAACTCTGTAAATGACCTTCGTGTTTATCAACAGCTTGTTTCATTGAATTTTTTCAGTTTGACTATAGTGCATGTCGATTTAACCGCATAAAAAAAGGACAAAGCTGAAAATCAACTTTGTCCCTTTTTCTGTAATTACGGATCAATCGATCCGCTGAATTACAATTTTTCTTTAATACGTGCCGCTTTACCAGTCAAATCACGCAAGTAGTAAAGTTTCGCACGGCGAACGTCACCACGGCGTTTCAATTCAACACTGGCGATGGTTGGGCTGTGAGCCTGGAAAACACGCTCAACACCAACACCGTTAGAGATTTTGCGAACAGTGAAAGCTGAATGCAAACCACGGTTACGTTTAGCGATAACAACGCCTTCAAAAGCCTGTTCACGTTCACGCTCACCTTCTTTGATACGAACCTTGACAACAATTGTGTCACCGGCAGAAAAATCCGGAATATCGGCTCTTAATTGTTCAGCGTTAAGCTGATCGATAATGTTACTCATTGTTTGCTCCCAACTAATCCTGCCCGCGCTCGGCAATAAATTCTTCCAATAAAGCAGCCTGTTCTGTTGATAATGTCATCGATTCCAACAAATCAGGTCGCCGTAACCATGTTCGTCCTAAGGACTGTTTGAGGCGCCACTGACGTATTGCCTCATGATTTCCACCTAACAGTACGGCTGGTACTGTCTGGCCATTTAACTGTTCCGGGCGGGTGTAATGTGGATGGTCCAGCAGACCACTCATAAACGAATCCTGCTCAGCAGATTCGGCATCACCCAACACCCCGGGTAATAAACGGGCAATACCATCAATCATCACCATGGCAGCCAGCTCACCCCCGCTGAGGACATAGTCACCTATCGACCATTCCTCATCAATTTCCTGTTCGACCAGTCTCTCATCAATACCTTCGTAGCGACCGGCCAGCAAAATCATCGATTTACGTTTGGCCATTTCGCCTAACGCATGCTGATTCAGCTTTTGTCCCTGTGGTGATAAATAAATGACTTTGACATCATCACCAAGTTGTTGTTTTGCTGTTTTAATCGCATCCAACAAAGGACTGACTTTCATTACCATTCCGGGACCACCACCATAAGGTCGGTCATCCACGGTCTGATGTTTGTCGGTTGTAAACTCTCGCGGGTTTAAATAATTCAGGCTTAATCTGCCCTGTTTTACCGCCCTGCCGGTTACACCATATTCTGTTATCGCCGCAAACATCTCCGGAAACAATGAGATTACTGACAGCTTCATCTTAATTCATTAAAGATAGTCAGCTTGCCAATCAACCTGAATCTGTTTGTTTTCCAAATCAACCTTTAATATAGTTCGATCCAGAACAAACGGAATCAGATACTCCGTATCCGGCTCTGTTCCACTTACCACCAGAACATCGTTTGCCCCTGTTTCTAACAGATGATCAACGATTCCCAGTTTTTCATTTTCAGCATTAATAACTGTCAGGCCAACCAAGTCAGCCCAGTAAAACTCATCTTCATCAGTTTCAAGCAATTGCGAACGTTTTATCGCCAGCTCTGAACCAATCAATGTCATGGCCTGATTTCGGTCAGTGACCTTCTCCAGACTCATCACAACCGCCTTACCCTGTAATTGACCACCATTCACTTCGATTGGAATCCAATCCCCATGACGATGCACATAAAGCGGTTTATATTCCAGAATGTTGTCGCGGGGGTCGGTATATGAAAAAACTTTAACCCAACCCTTTACGCCGAAAACACCTGATATTTTCCCTACCGGGATGTATTCGCTGGCATCAGCCATCACGAGACTCCCGGAGTAAAATTAAGCAGATTTTTGTGCTTGCTTGATCAGCTGGGCAACACGCTCAGAAGTTTGTGCACCTTGGCTGAGCCAATGTTTAACGCGTTCTAAATCAATGCGTAACTCTTCTTCCTGGCCTTTAGCAATCGGGTTGAAGAATCCCAGACGCTCGATGTAACGACCATCACGTTTACTACGTGAATCTGTTACGACAATGCCGTAAAAAGGACGCTTTTTTGCGCCGCCGCGTGTCATTCTGATTGTTACCATAAACCTACCCGTTGAAAATCTGGATGGAAAAATAGAGTTATTTTACGCACTTATCTAAGGTTTGCAAAGCTGTAAATGCGATTGTGTTAAAAAGGCATGCCACCGCCGCCCATTGGCAGTTTTCCACCAAGGCCGCGCATCATTTTAGCCATACCACCTTTCTGTCCCATTTTCTTCATCATTTTCTGCATTTGTGAGAACTGTTTCAGTAGGCGGTTAACATCCTGGATCTGTGTGCCAGAGCCAGCTGCAATACGTTTTTTCCTGGAGCCTTTGATTAATTCAGGACGACGCCGCTCTTTCGGAGTCATTGAATTGATCATCGCTTCCATTCTGACCAGTTCTTTATCATTGGCCTGATTTTTAACGGCATCTGGAATTTGTCCCATTCCAGGCAACTTATCCATCAATGTGCCAATACCGCCCATTTTGCTCATTTGCTGTAGTTGATCGCGAAAATCTTCAAGGTCAAAACCTTTGCCTTTCTTGAGCTTGTTAGCGAGTTTTTCAGCTGAGTCGGTATCAATTTTGCGTTGTGCTTCTTCGACCAGGGATAGTACGTCGCCCATTCCCAAAATTCGCGAAACAATTCGATCAGGATGAAACACTTCCAGCGCGGTAGTCTTTTCACCGACCCCCATAAATTTAATGGGCTTACCGGTGATATGCCTAATGGATAAGGCCGCACCACCTCGTGCATCACCATCGGTTTTAGTCAGAATCACACCGGTCAGTGGCAATGCTTCATTAAATGCCTTTGCGGTATTTGCCGCATCCTGACCAGTCATGCTATCAACTGTAAATAAGGTTTCAGTTGGATTAATTGCCGCGTGGATACGTTTGATTTCGCCCATCATGTCGTCATCAATGTGCAGACGACCAGCCGTATCAATAATGACTACATCAACATATTCTAGTTTTGCTTGTGCCACTGCAGCCTGAGCGATTTCTACCGGATCCTGACTGGCATCACTGGGGAAAAATTTGGCTTCAACATCATTTGCCAAGGTTTTAAGCTGCTCAATCGCTGCTGGACGATAAACGTCAGCACTGGCGACCATCACCGATTTTTTTTGTCTTTCTTTCAGAAAACGGGCCAGTTTGGCCACACTGGTTGTTTTACCGGCACCTTGTAAGCCTGCCATCAAAATAACAACCGGCGGCTGACTATTCAGATTGAGACTGTTGTCTTCATCGCCCATAACGGCGACCAGTTCGTCGTTAACTATTTTGACGAAAACCTGACCAGGGCTGAGGCTGCGCATCACATCCTGGCCCATTGCCCGTTCTTTTACTCTTTCAATAAATTCACGAACAACCGGTAAAGCAACGTCGGCTTCAAGCAGAGCCATACGCACTTCACGTAAAGTTTCTTTAATATTATCTTCGGTGATTCGACCCTGACCACGTAATTTTTTGAGGCTGCCGGCGAGTCTGTCACTTAGGCTGTCAAACATAATGTATCCTGCATCGTTTCGTTACTGAAAAATCAGTACTATTTGGATAGGGTCTGTTTATTTTCAGAAGCGTATGAAAGTTAAACAGACTCTAGATATTGCATTATAACTGATATGATATCCGGTGAAGCAGTTTACCGTTTATGATTAAGCTTGAAGGTTTAACTGGATAATCATTATTGGAACTTAAGGATCTCCCCTCATGGCCATTGCCAACGCATTAGCCTTTCTACTGTATTTAAGTAGCAGCGTTATTTTGATCCGGGACTTTGTCAAACGCGATCATAACGCCAATAAACTTGCCTTACCGATAGGCATATTGACCACTTTAGCGCTGTTATTTCATGCTGCAGATATTTATTTCACCATGAAATTTGCTCAAGGCTGGGATCTCAGTCTGATGAGCACGTTATCTATCGCCGCCTGGTTAATGGCATTTATCGCGATGTTAGCCGGTTTGCGATCTCCCGTAGCCCATCCTGGAATTGTAGTATATCCACTGGTCGCCTTATGTTTAATGTTCAGGGTCGAGGCTCCGGGTAGTAGCCAACAAACTCTCAGTGATCCCGCTTTGGAATGGCATATTTTATTATCACTTACAGCATATGCTCTGCTGGCACTTGCGGCTATGCAATCGATCATCCTGGCGATTCAGGAAAAACAGTTACGTAATAAACATGCCGGCGGCTGGGTCCGTAAACTGCCTCCACTGCAGACAATGGAAAAGACATTATTTCAATTACTTTATGCCGGCTTCCTTTTACTGACGTTGGGTCTGATTACTGGATTCCTGTTTGTTGATAATTTTGTCGCTCAGCATCTGGCCCATAAAACCGTTTTTTCAATTATCGCCTGGCTGGTTTTTGCAGGATTGCTATGGGGCCGCAAACAGTATGGCTGGCGAAGCCAGACAGCGGTTAAATGGACTTTATCCGGTTTTGGTTTTTTATTGCTGGCATATGTTGGCAGCAAACTTGTTATTGAATTTTTGATTAAAAGTTAACTGATGGAAGATATTTCTTTAATTGGCCTGTTTATAATTCTGTTTTGTCTATTGGTGTTGTCGGCGTTTTTTTCAAGTTCCGAAACAGCATTGATGTCATTAAATCGCTATCGATTAAAACATCTTGCTCAACAAGGGCATCGCGGCGCAATGATTGCCAGCAGTTTGCTGGCAAGACCTGACCGTTTGATTGGCCTGATCCTGCTGGGCAATAACTTTGTGAATATTTTTGCCTCAGCTATTGCTACCGTCATTGGGATTAAACTGCTGGGTGAGAACGGTATTGTGGTAGCAACCTTCACCTTAACGTTGGTCATCTTGTTATTTGCTGAGGTCACACCCAAAACACTGGCCGCCCTGCATCCTGAACGTGTAGCTTACCCAGCCAGCTTTGTTTTAAAGCCTCTGTTATTTATCCTTTATCCATTAGTGTGGTTTACCAGCATTATTACCAACCGGTTGCTGGGCTTGTTTGGTGTGTCTCGTGAAGATGCGACTTCCACAGCCATTAACGTCGAGGAATTGCGAGTGGCATTAATGGAAGCCGGTAGCATGATTCCCAATCGACACAAAGATATGCTGATGAGCATTCTGGATCTGGAGCAGGTTACGGTAAACGATGTTATGGTGCCGCGGAATGAAATTGAAGGTATCGACATCAATCAGCCATTTGCTGAAATTGTAAAACAGCTTTCACATTGCGGTTACACCAGGCTGCCAGTCTACCGCGACAGTATGGATAACATTGTGGGTATCTTGCATGTACGCAAGGCATTAAATTTGATGACTCAGGACAACCTGAATCAACAAACCTTTGAGAGTATTGTTAAAGAAGCTTATTTCGTTCCAGAGGACACCCCTCTGAATACCCAGCTAATTCAGTTCCAGCGTAAATTGCGTCGCACCGGTCTGGTAGTAGATGAATATGGAGATTTACTGGGTTTGATTACACTGGAAGATATTTTTCGGGAAATTGTCGGCGAGTTTACCGCGAATACCATTGATGATGAAAAGGAAATTCATCCACAAAGTGATGGCAGTTACCTGATTAATGGCTCAGCCAATATCCGTGAATTGAATCGAACGCTGGATTGGCTATTACCAACCGATGGTCCTAAAACAATCAACGGCCTGGTGCTGGAACATCTGGAAAGCATTCCTGATCCAGGGGTAAGTTTGCGTATCGATGATTACATAATCGAGGTGATTCAAACCGCAGATAATGCCATCAGAACGGTACGACTACGGCAATTGCAGCCTTCCGAACCAGCAGCCGAGACGGAGCAAAGTTAAATTGGCTAATCTGCAGATACGATGCTTCGGCTTCACTGACGCAGATCATCAACAGCTGCAAGCCCTGTTATCGCAGTACAACTCATCATTAAATCACCAATGGCAAATAAGTCGTTTAGGCCATGCTGTTTTATATTTTCATAATGTTGATAACGCGGAAGGTTTAAAAAGCTGGCAGCAACGTGATGTCGAGCTGCTGAATATATACTGTAGCCGGCGCAAAACAGCTCATCAGCAAAACTTGCTGCAGATAAAATTACCCTTAACCAGCAGTAATTTATTTTCCCTGTTCGCTTTTGCTGAAAGACATTTTGCTCAATCCAGAAAATTATCCGCTAAAGGTTTTCATTTTCTGCAATCCCCGGCAAGAGTGATTAATCCCCGTTTATTCAGTATGTGGCTTGGTAATGCTCTATTGCGTAACCAGTCCAAACCAGCTGCCGATCTCCCCAAACTAAATCTATTGATCTCTGTCGTAACGGATGAACGACGAGGTGACATTATTACTGATCCTGCTTTATTAAAAACCTGGTTATCCCAACTTACCGATGATTTATCTCAACGCCTGTCGATTTTGTTAGCGAATCTGCAGGCAATCAAACATCACCATATCTCTGAAACTCGACAGATAAATCTTTTAGATGTCTATTTCCACGAACTCAAACGTCTTTTATTGACCCGTGACAGCAAAGTTATCGCCGCAGAGTCCAGCCTGAAAAGACCCGCTCAAAAAAATCTAAGCAATTTCAGTCAGACCATACGCTGCCTCGCTGAGTTATATTTCAACCTGGCTGACAAACATTATCAACGTGGTGAACGGCCTGCAGATCAACCCCGTTTTCTGTTCTGTTTGAATCGTGGCAGCGAATTAATTTCATTACAGATTCTGCATGCTTATCTATATTACAGAGCTGCACCAAAGGATTGCTGGTTACAATTAAACCAGTTATTGATATACCTTGAGAAGGCAAAAGCTCTGCAACTGGAACCTGAAGTTTCGCCGCTTGGCAGAAGTGATAATTTTGAGCATATATATAAGCGTATAGCATTAACAGCCATTGCCGATCCCTACAGTTTGTCTAAATACTCCGTCATCCGCCTTTACTCTTTGATATCAGAGGTCGTTAATAAGGTTGTTATTACCGATATCCCCCCTCAACAACAAGTTCTGGAAAATGCTTTTTTATTAACCGGATATTTTTGTGTTGAAGCAGAACAAGATCAAGCGCCAAAAGCCTTGTCGAAAACACCACAATTAATACGCCAGGCGTCTGATAATCGCATGCTACAAACTCAGGATGTTTTAACCATCCTGGGACAAAAACTTATTCTATCCAACAAGCGGGAAAATGTTTTGGATTTGCAACTGATCCGACAGGTAATGCCCCAACTTGCAGCCAATTACCAACGGCAATCCCCCAGAAAACAGTTAATTGATAACGGCTCTGTAGAAATCGTCCACGGCTACGACAATATTGTGGATTTTCTTAATGGGGCCTCCACTAACAGCATGCAGGCAAAAGTGTTGAACGACTCCGAACATGGCAGCTTAATACTCATTAATAAATGCGAAGACACTATTGATGTAAACGAACTGGTTTTGCTGAAACTGCAAAATAAATTGCAATTAGCAACTATTTGCTGGTTCTGTAACGATTGGCAGAACAACGCTCAGGCAGGTCTAAGCTTAATTGAAGGTACGCCGGAAGTTGTAACCTGCAAGCCAAAACCCGGAAATTTTATCTATCCAGGGATACAACTCAACACACAACCACCGGCACTAATTACCCAAAAAGGGGTCTTTAGTCCTAAACGCCAATTGACAATATCGAATGCTAAAGAGTCCTCAATCAATGCTGAAACCAAAGACCTGTTTTCAGCAACATTGGACTATGAACGTTTCACCTATATTGTCAAAGCCGGTTCATAAACCCTGTCAAATGACTTATCATCTTGGCAATACACCCATCTAAAGTACAGGATAAAAGCATGCGCACCTTTATCAAAGTGATTATTGCAATAATCATCATCGCTATTGCTGCTCTCGCAGCACTTCCCTTCATAATCGATCCAAATGACTATAAAGATGAGATTGCAGCGCAGGTTGAAAAGACCACAGGGCGTAAATTGACTTTGCAAGGTGATATCGAGCTATCAGTTTTTCCCTGGATTGCTTTAGAACTCGGACCATTATCACTTAGCAATGCCAGTGGCTTTAAAGCCGAATCTTTTGCCAGCGTCGAAGCTGCCGAAATTCGCATTAAACTGATGCCTCTGCTTAAAAAAGAGTTGGAAATGGACACCATTGTGCTCGACGGTCTGTTGCTGAATCTGGAGACCAACAAAGAAGGTGTGACCAACTGGGATGATCTGACAAAAACCACTGATGAAGTAGAACAAACGCCTTCAACTGAGTCTGACAGCGCTTCGGACGAGCCATCCAGTGGATTATCTGCAGTAAAAATTGCCGGAATTAAACTAACCAATGCCAATGTGTTGTGGTCTGATGCCAGCAAAGATGAAAACTTCCAGTTACGTAATCTTAATCTGGAGACCGATCCTCTGGCTCCCGGCGATCCTACTTCACTGACAACGTCGTTTGATTTGATCAGCAGTAAGCCTGAAGTCAAAGCACATATCGAACTTGAGAGTAAGGTGACCGTCGACCTTGAAAAACAGATTTACGCATTTGAGTCACTGAAGCTCAATACCGTTGCCAATAGTTCTGCAATGCCATTGCAGCAGGCTAATATGGACCTTCAAGCTGACATTCATGCCAACATGGCTAGTGAATTGGTGACAATCCAAAATTTAGCAATTAATTTACAAGCAACCGGATCTGAACAAAATATCGACGCCGATATAGAGGGTTTAATCGAAGCCAATCTGGCATCGCAACAACACAGCATTACCAATATTGTTATCAGTGCGGATATTGAAGATAAAAATCTGCCCGGTGGCAAAAGCAAACTGGATGTCACAACCAACCTTATTGCTAATCTCGCAGATGAAACATTGCAGGTTAATGATCTTGCCATCAAATTGGCAGATCTGACGATGAATGGACGAATACTGGCGGAGAAAATTCTGTCTGATGATCTGGCATTTAATGGCAATATCCAGGTGAAGCCGTTCAACCTGCGTAAGTTAGCCGAAGATTTAAAAATCGAACTGCCTGAAATGGCCGATAACAGTACTTTGGAACTGGTTCAGCTGAGCAGTGAAATCAGTGGCAGTAAACAATCACTCAATACCAGAGATTTACAATTGACCCTGGATCAAAGCCAATTAACCGGTCAATTTGGTATCAACAATTTCGAAAAACCCGCTTACACATTTAATCTGGCTCTGGATCAAATTGATGCTGATCGCTATTTACCACCCGCGAAAGAAGAAGTTGAGGATAAAACTGCTAAAGAAGTTTCTACTCCTGCCTCATCTGCAGCAGGCGGCTCCAGTGAATTACCATTGGAAACACTGCGGGACATCAACGCCAAAGGCAGTTTGAAAATCGGCAAACTCAAAGTCAGTGGCATTAACAGTGAAAACATTGTCATTACTATTGATGCAAAAGATGGTCTGATCAAACTAAGTCCTCTGGCTGCAGAGTTATATCAGGGAAAGTATCAAGGTAACGTCAATCTTGATGCCCGTGGTGACAATTTGAAGCTTGCAGTAGATGAAAACCTGCAAGGGGTTCAGGCCGGTCCCTTATTAAAAGATCTGACCGGTAATGATCGTATTGCCGGCACAGCAAATGCCAATGTAAAGCTCAATGGCAGTGGTAAAGATATTGATGCCATCAAACAAAGTCTGAACGGTAATGGTGCATTTTCTTTTACGGATGGCGCATTGAAAGGCATTAATATCGCCGAAGCAATTCGCCAGGCTAAGGCCGTTCTGTCCGGACAAAAAGCCGCAGAGACTAACGAACCGGTGCAAACTGATTTCAGCAGCCTGAAAGGCACATTCACTGCCAATGAAGGCATCGTAAATAATCAGGACCTTGAATTAATGTCTCCGTTATTGCGAGTCACCGGTGCGGGTGATATTGATCTGCCCAGAGAAGTTATTGATTATTCTGTTCGCGTCTCAATCGTTGGCACAGCTGAAGGTCAAGGGGGCAAAACCCTTGAGGATCTAAAAGGTGTAACCATTCCGGTAAAAATTACCGGCAGTTTTGATAATCCAAGACCCAAAGTGGATTTGGCCTCGGTCTTAAAAGAGCAGGCCACTGGTGAAATTAAAGCTAAAGCTGAAGAAAAACTTAAAGAAAAACTAGGTGATGGGCTTGGTGGATTACTGGGTAATAAGCTGGGTGGCGATTCAAAATCTTCAACTACTGATGAAACTGCTGAAGAGCCTGCTAATGATGAGCAAACATCAGATGAGGCAGACTCTGCAGATGAACCCTCTGAAGAGGATTTGTTGAAGGAAAAACTGAAAAGTTTATTCTAGGGCTTGTTCACAAAGGAACATGGCCTGATTCTATTTTGACTAACAGCTTTAGTGAACGTTTATTAGCCTGGTATGACCATCATGGTCGTAAGGATTTGCCATGGCAGCAAAATCCATCGGCTTATCATGTGTGGCTTTCCGAAGTGATGCTTCAGCAAACTCAGGTTGCAACCGTTATTCCCTATTACCAGCGTTTTATCGATCGTTTCCCGGATATTAACGCTCTGGCTGATGCCCATATAGATGATGTCCTCGGTTTATGGTCTGGGCTTGGATATTATGCCCGTGGACGAAATCTGCATAAAGCAGCCGTTCAGATGCAACAGCATCATGACGCACAGGTGCCAGAGGATTTTCAGGCGCTTTTGGATTTACCAGGAATCGGTCGTTCTACTGCCGGAGCTATTATGGCGCTGGCCTTTCATCAACGCTATCCAATTCTTGATGGCAATGTAAAACGCGTTTTGGCGCGGTATGATGCCATTAATGTCTGGCCCGGTGAAAAACATGCAGAAGCCGCCATGTGGCAGCGTGCTGAGACATTATTGCCTGAACATCGAATTGCTAATTATATTCAGGCACAAATGGACTTGGGAGCCACCTTATGCACCCGCAGTCGCCCAGCCTGCCAGCAATGTCCTCTTCAAATTGATTGCCAGGCTTTTGCATCCGGTGAGCCGACTTTATTCCCGGTACGTAAAGCCAAAAAAACTCACCCCATTCGTCAGACCAATTGGTTTATCTATATAGATCAGCATAACTACATATTATTGGAACAACGTCCGCAAAATGGCATATGGGGAGGTCTATGGAGTTTTCCCGAGGGTAAAACTGCAGAGGCACCGGATAATAGCTTGCCGATAAAAAATACCTTACTGGAATCGTCATTGCCTGAAATCAAACATGTTTTCAGTCATTTTAAATTAACCATAAACCCCTATTTGTTTACTGCTGAGCCAATCCCCCTTGTAGCTGAGAATAATAGACATATCTGGGTTAAAATAGATCAGGCGTTAACTTTGGGCTTACCTGCTCCGGTTAAACAATTAATTCAATTTTTATCATCAACCGAGAGGATGCTATGACACGTACTGTGCATTGTGTAAAACTCAACAAAGAAGCAGAGGCACTCGATTTTCCCCCTTATCCTGGCGAACTGGGGAAAAAAATCTATGAAACAGTCTCTAAAGAAGCCTGGCAAATGTGGGTAGCGCATCAAACCATGTTAATTAATGAGTATCGTTTATCATTGGCTGATCCAAAATCCCAGACTTTTCTGAGAACCGAATTAGAAAAATTTTTCTTTGGAGACGGCTCTGAAAAGCCAGCTGATTTCAAGCCGGTTTAGCCTATGTTAAAGGCAAAATCGCGCATTCTATCCGCTTTTACAGCTGCCAAACTGAGATTCAGAATAGTTATTAAAAATGAATTTTTTGAATACTGCCTTACCGGTAAACATAATAGATTCAACGGTTAAGCGTTTTTTTTCCGCTTTCTTAACGTGTTTTTCAAGCAAAAAAAAAGTTGTTATGGTCAAAATAAATGTGACTTTTTGTTAAATTTTGGGCGTACAATGCGATTAACCCCTTTTTTAAGGGGTAGTGTAAGCTGACTTAGGAGTTAAGTTAGCAGAAGATTTAAGATATTGAGGTTGATATGGCAGAGCAAGTTACAGGCACAGTGAAATGGTTCAATGACGCAAAAGGATTCGGTTTTATTGAACGCGCCGATGGTCCAGATGTATTTGTACATCACAGCGCGATTAAATCAGATGGTTTTAGAACTCTGAAAGAAGGCCAAGCTGTCACTATGGAAGTGACACAGGGTCAAAAAGGTCCACAAGCGGAAAACGTTGTCCCTAGCTGATAACCAGATCCGATAGACATGAAAAGCCGGTTAAGCAATTAACCGGCTTTTTTTTGTCCGTTATTCCAAATGATAATAATGGATAGCTTGACGCTTACTGAATCATACAGGCACTATCAAAGCTGAACATGAAAGGATTTACAGCATGAAATTTTCAGCAAAGGTTACTTGGACACTTTTTATATTTTTTTTAATGGCAGCATCACCCAGCCATGCAGACTGGAAAAAATTCCTCGAAGACTTCAGTAAATCTGGTACTACCGCGCTTGGCACATCGGAAGGTTCGGATTTAAGTTCTGACACGATTGCCAACGGCCTCAAAGAAGCTTTGGAAGTCGGAACCAGAAAAGCTGTCGAAAATGTCAGTAAAGAGGGAGGTTATCTAAACAACCCAAAAATCCGCATTCCATTGCCTCCTCGCATACAACAAGCCGCTGGATTAATGCGTCAGCTGGGCCTGAATAAAATGGCAGACGATTTTGAACAAAGTATCAATCGGGCTGCAGAAAAAGCCGCACCACAGGCCACCTCGATCATGATCGATGCTATTAAAAGCATGACCATTGAAGATGCACGTACTATTTTGAATGGAGAGAATGATGCTGCCACAAGGTTTTTTGAAGATCGTACTCGTGGCAAGCTCGCTGGCTTGTTTGAACCCATAATCGATACCTCATTGAATGAAGTCGGTGCAACCCGCTATTACAATCAGCTGGACGATAAACTCAGTTCAGTGCCTGTAGTAGGTCAGGAGCTGGATCTGCAGGATTATGTAACTGATCAGGCGCTAAATGGCTTGTTTGTTATGTTAGCTCAGGAGGAGCAGAAAATCCGTGACAATCCTGCAGCACGTACTTCTGAGATTTTGCAGCAGGTTTTTGACAAATAAGTAGTGTTTTTACTACTCAGTAAAAGCGCTATGTACTAAAATAAACACAATAAAAATAAGGGAAACAACATGGCAAGAAATCACAACCTTAATCTCGCAAGTCAAGGCACCTCATTAAAAGCACTTTTTACCGGTTATTTGGTTGTGGTGGCAGTAGGTTACCTGATGGCCATTGTGCAAATTCAGCTGACCCATGGTCTGGCGGATGGAAAATATGGTCTTTCCATTGATGATATCGTTTACAGCTATTACGGCAACAGAAGCAATTCATTGCTCGAAAATAAACTGCATGGCTCGATGAAACCAATGGCTACCGATGATGAACGGGCCAAGATAATCAGTTGGGTGCACGCCGGAGCAACAGAAGAGGCTTATGAAAATGACGGTATCAGACAGATCTTTGATGCCAAATGTATTATCTGTCATAACGCTGATGCAGGTGGCGCGGTTCCAGACTATTCTGATTTCAAACAGATAAAAGAACGCGCTGTCGTTGATACCGGAGCCAGTTTTGCATCACTTGCCCGTGTTTCACATATTCACTTATTTGGTATTGCCTTTATCTTCATGTTTGTTGGATTGATTTTCAGTCTGGCATCTGGAGTACCAAAACCATTGAAAGTGTTTGTTATCTCAATGCCTTATATCTTTCTGTTAATTGATATCAGCTCATGGTGGTTGACCAAACTGAATCCAAACTTTGCCTGGTTTGTCATCATTGGTGGTGGCGCAATGGCGTTATCGTTTGCATTTATGTGGGTTGTATCCATGTATGAAATGTGGATATTGCCACGCATCCGCGAAGATAATCGTGATGCTTTATTAGACGAATAAAAACATTAAAAAAGCCGCTGCCTTGTTATCAAGGCAGCGGCTTTTTTTATGCTTGTCAATATTGCCACTAGGCGTTTTGTAATGCTTCTAGCTTTTCCCATTTTTCAAAGGCAGATTCCAGAGACTTTTCCAGCTCTGCCATCTGAGTTTGAACCTGTTTAATCTTATTGGCATCCTGCTGATAAAAATCAGCTGCTGCCATTTTTTCTGTTAACGCCGCAATTTGTTGCTCGAGTTTTTCAATCTCTAATGGTAGTGCTTTCAGATCTAATTGTTGTTGATACGTTAAAGTTGACTTTTTCTTGGCTGATTTTGCATTAGAAGCAGGCTCCAGTTTAGCCGCAGGTTTTTCCTGTTTAACAGACTGTTGGCGTTGTGCCAGCCAGTCATCATAACCACCAACATATTCACGAACCTGTTTATCTTCATCAAATACGATGCAACTGGTCACCACATTATTCAGAAAGCTCCGATCATGGCTGACTAGCAGCATGGTGCCGGTAAAGCCCAGCAACAAGTCTTCCAGCAATTCCAGTGTTTCCGCATCCAGATCATTGGTTGGCTCATCCAAAACCAGTAAATTGGCTGGCTGGGTAAATAATTTCGCCAGTAAAAGACGGTTACGCTCACCACCTGACAAGGCTTTTACCGGTGTTCTTGCACGATCCGGGGTGAACAGGAAATCCTGCAGATAACCGATCACATGTTTAGGACTGCCATTAATTTCAACAAAGTCTCTACCCTGCCCGACGTTATCAACAACACTGGCCTCTTCATCCAACTGGCTACGTAATTGATCAAAATACGCCACCTGAAGATTAGTGCCTAAGCGCACCGTACCAGATTGAGGTTCAGCCCGACCCAGTAGAATCGACAGTAACGTACTTTTACCACAGCCATTGGGTCCGATAATACCAATGCGATCACCGCGCTGAATCACCGTTGAGAAATCTTTGAATAACTGTCGACCATCAAATGCCTGACTGATATTCTCAACTTCGACCACCAGCTTGCCACTCCGATCGCCTTCCTGGATTTTCATCGACACATTGCCTAACACCTCACGGCGTTGACCACGTTCCCGGCGCAGCTTCTCCAACGCCCTCACCCGACCTTCATTCCGAGTGCGACGTGCTTTAATCCCCTGACGAATCCAGACTTCTTCCTGAGCCAGTTTTTTATCAAACTGCGCATTTTGCTCCGCTTCAGCCGACAGTAAAGCTTCACGTTTCTCCAGAAAGCTTTTGTAATCACCCGGGAAGCTCACCAGTTGCCCACGATCCAGCTGCACAATACGGGTGGCCAAGGCCTGTAAAAAGCTACGATCATGGGTGATGAACAATAAGGTACCGCCGTAGCTTTTCAGAAAACCTTCTAGCCAGGTGATAGAACTGATATCCAGATGGTTGGTTGGCTCATCCAGTAATAAAATATCCGGTTGGCGGACCAATGCCTGAGCCAAGAGAACCCGTCTTTTCATCCCGCCGGATAAACTGGAAAACTCAACATCTGCATCCAGCGATAAACGGGAAATAACGGTTTCAACCTGCTGTTCCAGACTCCAGCCATCCACTGCTTCGAGTTTATGCTGGGCTTTTTCCAGCTTGTTAAGGATTTGTTCACTGCTATCGTGTTCCAGTTGCTGAACAATATGATGATATTCCACCAGTAAAGGCCCAACTTCGCCCAGTCCGGCAGCGACAACGTCAAACACACTGCCAGCCGTGCCAGCAGGAACTTCCTGCTCCAGCCGGGCAATTTTCAATTCTTGCAAGCCCACCATCTCACCACCATCTGGGGTGATCTCTCCGGCAATGACTTTCATCAAGGTGGATTTACCAGCGCCGTTACGGCCAACCAGACAAACCCGTTCACCTTTATCGAGCTGAAAGTCGACTTTATCAAGTAAATTTGGGCCACCATAACTGACGGTCAGCTGTTTTAAAGACAATAATGCCACGGATTAAACCTCTGCAGTTTCTGCGTTTTCAAGTATTTCACTGGCTTCAAGCCAGTCCATTTCAGCCTGTTCCAATGCCGCCTTGGTGGCAGCTTGCTGTTGTAACAGGTCTTTGAGCTTTTCTTTATTGGCCGCTTCATACAGCGTTGTATCAGCGAGTTGTAATTCAATTTTGGCAAGTTCAGCATTCTGTTTATCGAGGACTTGCTCTGCCTTTTTAACCTGGTTACGCAAAGGCTGTAATTTCTGACGCTGTTGTGCTGCCGCCTGTCGATCCAGTTTTTTGCCATTGTTGACGGCAGGACTTTTATCAGCAGACGCATTAACCGTTTCACGGCCTAAACGCAGCTGCCGGTAATCATCAAGGTCACCTTCAAAAGCAGCGGCTTTGCCATCAGCTACCAGCCAGAGATCATCGGTGACATTGCGCAGGAAATAGCGATCATGCGAGACCACTACTAATGCTCCTTCGTACTCCTGCAAAGCCATGGTCAACGCCAGCCGCATTTCCAGATCAAGATGATTGGTAGGTTCATCCAATAACAATAAAGCCGGACGCTGATAAACCAGCAGGGCCAGAACCAGCCTGGCTTTTTCGCCACCAGAAAATGGTGCAACCGGTTCCAGAGCAGTATCACCATTAAAGCCAAAACCGCCCAGAAAATTACGGCAATCCTGTTCGGTCGCCATGGGGTCCAATCGCTGCAAATGCTTCAACGCACTCTCATCAGGACGTAATTGTTCTAATTGGTGTTGGGCAAAATAGCCGATAACAATATCTTTGCCTTCCCGACGTTTACCACTGAGCGGTTCCAGTTCACCGGCAATCAGTTTGATTAATGTCGATTTACCGGCACCGTTAGGGCCTAACAAACCAATACGATCGCCGGGAGCAAGGTGGAGCTTGATATTATCAATTAACGGTGTTTGCTGGTAACCAACACTGGCTTTATCCAGCGCTAAAATTGGAATGGTTAAACGTCGCGGCTGAAAAAAGCTGAAATGAAACGGCGAATCAACATGCGCCGGAGCGATCTTTTCCATGCGCTCCAAGGCTTTGATACGACTTTGAGCCTGCTTGGCTTTAGTCGCTTTTGCCTTGAATCGATTAACAAAATCACGGATGTGGGCGATTTCAGATTGTTGTTTCTGATAAGCCGACTGCTGATTTGCCAGATGCTCGGCACGAGCGATTTCAAAGTCAGAATAATTACCGGTATACAGTTTGATGCGTTGTTGTTCGATATGGGCGATATGGGTAACCACTCGATCGAGAAACTCACGATCATGGGAAATTACCAGCAGCGTTCCCGCATAACTGCGTAGCCATTCTTCTAACCAATAGACAGCTTCGAGATCCAAATGATTGGTGGGCTCATCCAGCAACAATAAGTCACTACGGCACATCAATGCCTGGGCAAGGTTAAGTCGCATACGCCAGCCACCTGAAAAGGTTCTGACCGGGTGTTCCTGCTGCTCAGCAGTAAACCCTAATCCATGCAATAATTTTGCAGCCCGGCTTCTTCCGGTGTATCCATCAATCAAGCCTATTTTGTCATGCAGCTGGGTTTGCAAATGACCATCATTGTTCTGTTCTGCTTGTGCCAATTGTGTGAGAAGTTGACTCAGTTCAGCATCGCCCTGCAACACATAGTCAAGAGCAGTTGTATCAACCGCGGGCGTTTCTTGTGCAACATGAGCAATCACCCAGGATTCAGGAAACGTCAGATCACCGCTGTCAGCATGTATTTCATTGCGGATCATCGCAAACAGACTGGATTTACCGGTGCCATTGGCGCCGGTCAAACCGATACGTTGTCCGGGATGAATCACCAGATTGGCAGCTTCAAACAGTAGTCGGGGTCCGCGGCGTAAAGAAAGTTGGCTGAAATTTATCATGGCGCGAATTGTATCAAGCCTGCCCATCGGCTGTATTGGATAAATCTCTGCTGTTGGTTAAATCTAAACAAAAAATCTAAACTGATGACGGTAACTGCCAATCAATAGGTGTTTGTCCGTGTTGCTGTAAATAGTCATTAGCCTGGCTGAAATGCTTGCAACCGAGAAAACCGCGGTGAGCTGACAATGGTGATGGATGCGGTGCTTTTAAAACCAGATGCCGCTGGTTGTCAATAGCAGCCCCTTTTTTCTGGGCATAACTGCCCCACAGCATAAACACCACATTATCACGCTGTTGATTGACCACACTGATCACTCGATCAGTAAATTGTTCCCAACCTTTTCCCTGATGCGCATTGGCTTGTCCATGTTCCACCGTCAATACAGCATTCAGTAATAAAACACCTTGCTTGGCCCAAGCTTCCAGGTAACCATGTTTTGCAGGAGCAATACCAAGGTCATTATTCAGTTCTTTATAGATATTCATTAACGAAGGTGGAATTGCCACACCGGGTTTGACTGAAAAGCATAAACCATGCGCCTGTCCTGGCTGGTGATAGGGATCCTGTCCGAGAATGACAACTTTTACGTTAGATAGCGGCGTTGTTTCCAGGGCATGAAACCAGTTGGATGAGTGAGGATATATCACTTTCTGCTGGTTTTTCTGCTGCTGTAAAAAAGCCTTTAGCTGCTGCATATAAGGCTGTTCAAATTCCCTCTCAAGTAAAGCCTGCCATTCAGGCGCTTTCTGCAGAACCATTTTTGCTACCCGCCCCAAAGTTAAAATCACATCATACTTGCTTCGATTTTATTACTCATCATTGCAACTCAACTATCAGGTTTTCAGTCAGAGCTTATTAATTTGCAACAATTTGATTTACCCCAGATTATTGAGACGGATAGACAAGTAATATAGTTACTGTTATTTTCAGCAGCTACCATTTGCAGTCAACAAAGGATTGCCGCAAAAGTATCTACACACAAGGAATCGCGATGGATAATAGCGCCAATGTTTTAATCGTCGATGATGTACCTGACAATATTCAGGTAGCGATGAATTTTCTTAAGGAAGAGCCTTACAACCTGTCATTTGCCACCCGAGGTCAGGAAGCCCTTGCGCTAATGAAAACGCATGAATATGACCTGATTCTGCTTGATATTATGATGCCTGAAATGGATGGTTATGAAGTTTGCCGACGCATCAAGGCAGAACCCCGACTTCAGGATATCCCGATTATTTTTGTTACGGCCAAGGTTGACGTAGATTCGATAAGCCAGGGATTTCATGCTGGCGCAGTCGACTACCTCTGTAAACCGTTTCATGCCGAAGAACTGCTGGCCAGAGTCAATACTCATCTTTCTTTATATCGCGCTAAAAAACTCCTGCAACAAAATAACCTTTCTCTACAGCACAAATACGAACAGAATCAGCAACGGCTGATGACCGAGCTGGAACAGAATCAACTGGAAATGATTTATGTGCTGACTGAGTTAATGGAGTCAACTTCAGATGAAACCGGCAAACATATTCGTCGGGTAGCCGAGTGTTCCAGGTTATTAGCGTTATATCATGAAAGTCTGACAGACGAAGATGCCGATATCCTGTTTCATGCCGCGCCAATGCATGATATTGGTAAAATCACTATTCCCCACTCGATTTTGCATAAACCCGGTAAACTCACTGAAGATGAATTTGCCATCATGAAAACGCATACCACGCGTGCCTTTAAAATTCTTCATAATTCCAAACGCAAATACACCAAAGCTGCCGCTATCATCGCTCACCAGCACCATGAAAAATGGGATGGCAGCGGTTATCCCCAAGGACTCAAAGGACAGGATATTCATATCTACGGTCGTATCGTTGGTTTGATTGACGTGTTTGATGCGTTAATGCATAAACGGGTCTACAAAGAAGCCTGGTCCCTTGAAGACACCTTGGACTACATCAGGAAACATAGCAGTAGCCAGTTTGATCCCTATCTGGTGAGCATACTGCTGGAACATATTGATGAATTTGTGGCTATTTCCGATCAAAACTAACTGGTTATTATTTTTTTTCCTGCTGTTTATCAGCTGCCGATTATCGGCACTGACATTTACTGAACAAGAACAGGCCTGGATTGCCGCTAATCCTGAAGTCACACTGGGTGCCGATTTCAGTTGGGCACCCTATGATTTTCTCAATGAAGAAGGCGAACATGATGGTATCGCCTCTGATGTGTTAGCGCTCATTAGTGAAAAAAGCGGTCTTAGAATCACCGTGGTAGCTGATGTCTGGGCCAACACCATGGAAAAAATGCGAGCAGGCGAAATCATGGGCCTGAGCTGCGCCGCGGCGACTCAACAACGTCAGGAATTTTTGTTATTTTCCAAGCCCTACGTGAGCCTCTCACTGGGTATTATTGTTCAGCAACATCGTGATGATATTCAGTCAATGGATGATTTGATTGGCCTTACTGTTGCTGTAAATGAAGATTCCTACCTGCATACCTGGCTGAACATCAATTACCCGAATTTGGATCTGCTGCTGACTGATTCCAATGATGAATCACTGGAAGCCGTTTCGTTTGCTCAAGCCGACGCCTATATCGGGAATATTGCTGTTGCTACCAATGTCATCAAACAGCGTTACCTTTCCAATCTTCGAGTGGTCGCCAAAGTACCGAGCTTCACAACAGATACCTCCGTCGCAATTGATAAACGTTATCCATTACTGCATAGCATTATTGATAAATCGTTATCGGCAATTACCGCGGCTGAAAAACAGCAAATTATTGACAAATGGTACGCAGTTGTCAGTGATAGCAGTGCATTTGAAGTCTTACCTTATGAGCAAAGCCGACTGGATTTAACCGAAAAAGAACAACAGTGGATAGACCAACACTCCGTTGTCAGGATTGGGGTTGATCCGTATTGGCCACCATTTGATTTTATTGATAAAAATGGTCAGCACAAAGGCATCAGTGCTGACTATCTAAATCTCATCAGCAAACAGACCGGCCTGCAATTTCAGCTCGAACCCTTCACTGACTGGCAGTCTGTTATTGATGCAGCCCAAACCAAAGAGATAGAGCTCATTGCCGCCCTTTCACGCAATACGTTTCGTGAAACCTTTCTCGATTTATCGATTCCCTATCTGGATTACCCACTGGCCATCGCTACAACCAAATTCGGTCATCTCACCAGCCTGGCTGACTTCAGTAACAAACCTGTCGGTGTGGTGAAAGGTTATTTTGCTGAATCTATTTTGCTGGCCTATTACCCGGAAATCGATATTGTTTATGTCCCTTCTGTACGTGAGGGACTGTCGATGTTAGCTGCCGAAGAAATAGATGCCTATTTTGATATTATCGCAACCATCACCTATACCGCCAGTCAATCCGGATTAACACATCTCAATACCAGCATTATCAGGGAATACTCTCCTGCTTTGCATATGGGCATCGTCAAGGGGCATCCCGAGCTATTAACAATTATCAATAAAGCCCTTGCATCAATTACAGCCGAAGAGAGGCGCACAATCGATCAGCAATGGATGTCAGTTAATACCATTGAACGTACCAATTACACGCTGTTGATCCAGGTTGTAACAATCTTGCTGATTTTCCTGCTTGCCAGCTTCTACTGGAATCGTCGCTTACGTGCTGAAGTAGATAAACGCCTTATTTCAGAGCAGAAACTTCGGGATAGTGAGGCGCAGCTATTGCATTTGATTAATGTGATGCCAATGAGCCTGATGGTTACTTCCGCAGAGGATGGCCATATTCTGCTAGCCAATGAGCATTGTTATGAAGAATTAGGATTTTCAGCTAAGTTACAGAAAACCATCAAAGTTCAGGAGTTTTATGCAGATATTACGCAACGTAAACAAGTCCTGGAACAGCTTGCTTCGGAGGGCGAAATTAATGGAATGATGCTCAAAATCAAAACTCGGAATGGACAGATCATCCAGGGATTATTTTCAATAATTTCGATTCAATATCAAGGCAAGCCGGCTTTTCTGGGTTTTTTCATGAATATGGATGATCGTATTGCACTTGAAGATTCACTAAAAGAATCCAAGACCCATGCTGAAGCAGCGAATTTGGCCAAATCACAATTTCTCGCCAATATGAGTCATGAAATCCGCACCCCAATGAACGCTATTCTGGGGTTTACCGAACTGCTGGACGAGCAGGTTACAGAGCCCAGGCTTAAATCATTTATTAAAACCATCCGCAGTGCAGGTAATACCCTTTTACTGCTGATCAACGATATTCTTGATTTATCGAAGATTGAAGCCGGAAAACTGCAACTCAATAAATCCGCTACCGATCCTCATCAGCTGTTTGATGAAATAGCCAATATGTTTGTTCTGCAAATCCGCAATAAGGATTTGGCGTTACATTTAGATATAGATCCCGATTTACCCCATGGCCTGTTACTCGATGCCACTCGTCTCAGACAGGTGTTATTTAATTTAATCAGTAATGCTGTCAAATTCACTGATACCGGTCATATACGTATTCACGTTCATGCCGATAATGTAGATGATCATCTCAGTAAACTGGATTTACATATCCGGGTTGAAGACACTGGTATTGGTATTCCCGAAGCTGAGGTTGAACATATATTTGAAATTTTTGCCCAGCAATCAGGCCAGGATGTTCGCAAATACGGTGGGACCGGTCTTGGCTTGTCAATCACCCGCCGCTTGATTGAGATGATGGGTGGTCATATCCATCTGCAGAGTAAAAGTGGTGAAGGGTCAGTATTCAGTATTGATTTACCAGGAATTGATATTGCCGCCATTGCCAGTGACAAAATTCGTCAGCAGGCGTTAGCTTTTGATGCCAGCCATATACGTTTTGAGCCGGCCCATATGCTAATCGTTGATGATGTCGCGCATAACCGGGAACTGATACGTCAGCATTTTATCAACAGCCTTATTCAAACCAGTGAAGCTGAAAATGGTCAGCTGGCTGTGGATTTTGTTAAAAAGAATCCGGTAGATCTCGTGTTGATGGATATTCGTATGCCAGTGATGGACGGTTATGAAGCCGCAAAACAAATCAAAATGATTAAACCGGATTTACCTGTGGTTGCACTGACAGCTTCAGTAATGAAAGACGCCTATGAACAGGATAGATTGGACCATTTTGATGCCTATCTGCGAAAACCTGTTTTACGCAACGAACTGTTTCATGCGCTGAGCGTATTTTTACGATACCAGACGGTTGACGTTGACGTTATAAAAGCACCACAGCAGGATTGGTCAATGCTGGACAAAGAACAGCTGTTATCGATTTTTAATCATTTTCAAACCGATATCGATGAAATATGGCGTTTAGCCACCCAAAGTAACAGCATGACCGACATTAAAAACTTTGCCCACGAAATCGCCAGACTGGCTGGCAATCATCAAATTGACACACTGGATCGATATGCCAGCCAGTTGCTGGAACGGATTGATGCGTTTGATATTGAGGGCATGCAGATTTTGTTAAAACAATTTCCTTCAATGCGCAGCGCGATCCAACAGGCGATCCGAAGTCATTAGCACACAAGTGTGCTTTGCTTTGCAGTTTTTTATACAATGCCCGACACGTTGCAATGAGATGAGCAAAATGAACTCCGATTTAAAAACGGATGCACAGTGGCGCCAACAACTTAACGAAGAACAATATCGCATCACCCGGCAGGCGGGCACAGAACCAGCTTTTTCCGGGGAATATGTCGATCACGATGAGAATGGGTGTTATCACTGTGTTTGCTGTGGCCAGGCCTTATTTGCTTCTGATGACAAATTTGATGCCGGTTGCGGTTGGCCAAGTTTTTCCTCACAGCTGGAGCATGGAGTGGTGACTCATCATCCGGATTACAGCCACAATATGGATCGTACCGAAGTTCGCTGTCAGCAATGTGAAGCCCATTTGGGTCATGTATTTGATGACGGCCCCGCCCCTACTGGCCTGCGCTATTGTATTAATTCGGTGGCGCTTGAATTTAATGACAAAGACTGAATGGACGCTGTATATCATTCAAGCTGCTAATGGTTATCTTTACACCGGTATAACCACTGATTTAGAACGTCGTTTAAAACAGCATCAAAACCATAACGGTGGGGCGCGTTTTTTTCATACCAGTGATGCTCAGAAAGTGGTGTATCAGGAACAGCATCCTGATCGCAGCAGTGCCAGCCGTCGGGAAGCTGCAATCAAGAAACTCAGCAGGCAACAAAAACTGAACCTTATCGGTAACCCATCAGACCATGTATAATGGCGGGTTTTTTCAGCACGTCTGAATTTCTCCTTTAGATACAGGATTTTAACTTTGTTAAGCACTGCTAACATTACCATGCAATTCGGGGCCAAGCCCCTGTTCGAAAACGTCTCGGTCAAATTCGGTGGCGGCAATCGCTACGGTCTGATTGGCGCCAATGGTTGCGGGAAATCGACGTTTATGAAAATTCTGGCCGGCGTCCAAGAGCCCACCTCCGGTAATGTGAGTTACGACCCCAATGAATCTTATGCCGTATTAAAACAGGATCAGTTTGCTTACGAGGATCAACGCGTTATTGACGTGGTGATTATGGGGCAACCTGATTTATGGGATGTGCATCGTGAGCGCGATCGCATTTATAACCTGCCGGAAATGAGTGAAGAAGATGGTCTGAAAGTCGCTGAACTGGAAGGTCAATATGCGGAAATGGACGGTTATACTGCTGAATCCCGAGCTGGAGAATTATTATTAGGCGTCGGTATTCCGGTTGAACAGCATTATGGCCCGATGAGCGAAATCGCTCCCGGTTGGAAACTACGTATTCTGCTGGCTCAGGTACTGTTTGCTGATCCCGATATTATGTTGCTCGATGAGCCGACCAACCATTTGGATATCAATACTATTCGCTGGCTGGAAGAGGTATTAAGCCAACGTAGCAGCACCATGATCATCATTTCGCATGATCGCCATTTCCTCAATCGCATCTGTACTCATATGGCCGATATGGATTACGGCGAATTACGTATTTATCCGGGTAATTATGATGAATACATGATTGCTTCCACCCAGGCACGTGAACGTCTGCAATCAGACAATGCGAAGAAAAAAGCGCAGATCAAAGAGCTGCAGGAATTCGTCTCACGATTCTCTGCCAATGCTTCCAAAGCAAAACAGGCAACGTCCCGTCAAAAACAAATGGAAAAAATTCAGCTGGATGACATTAAACCTTCCAGCCGGGTGAATCCGTTTATTCGTTTTAATCAGGAAAAGAAACTGTTCCGAAATGCACTGGAAGTCAGCAAGCTGACACAGGGCTACGATAACGAAAAACCGCTGTTTGAAAACTTCAGTTTTATGGCAGAAGTGGGTGAAAAAATTGCCGTGATTGGTCCTAACGGTATCGGTAAAACCACCTTTGTGAAAACACTGGTCGGTGAACTGGCCCCAAAATCCGGCAATGTAAAATGGTCGGAAAATGCCAATATCGGTTATTACGCACAGGATCATGATCATCTGTTTAAAAACAATATGACTCTGTTTGAGTGGATGTCCCAATGGGGTAGCCCTGAAGATGATGAACAGGTTATTCGTGGCACTCTAGGCCGCCTGCTGTTCTCCGGTCATATGATCGATAAAAAGGTCAATGTGCTGTCTGGTGGTGAAAAAGGCCGCATGTTGTTCGGCAAGCTTATTTTGCAAAAACCCAATATTCTGGTGATGGATGAGCCGACCAACCATATGGATATGGAATCTATCGAATCACTTAACCTGGCATTGGAAAATTACGAAGGCACATTGATCTTCGTCTCCCATGACCGTGAATTTGTATCGTCATTGGCAACACGTGTGTTTGATATGGAAAATGAAGGTATCACTGACTTTACCGGCAGCTATGATGAGTACCTTAAAAGTCTTGGTATTAATAACTAGGGCTTGTTGGTCTTACATCTCCGCCTCTGTTGTGAGCTGAAGGGCTGTGACTATTTTTGCGGCCGCCTGCGTTGTATGAAATACATCCCTGTATTTCACCGCTACGCGGCCAGCTAAGCTGTTCAAATGAGTTCCAGACTCATTTGTCAATCACTTATGTAGGAAGGCTACACTGCGTGCTTTCCGCCTTGTCGGACACAAAAATAGCCGCCAGCAGTGGTGGATATGAAAGAGCAACAAACCCTAGGCTCGACACTTCTAATCCGGGTCAATGCGCTTTATCGGCGCATTGACCGACCTACTTCCCTGTATTCATTTCGCATGCTATTTTGAAATCCCAATAACGTCGTTGAGGATTTTCAGCATGTTATACCGACAAATGTTTTATCTCCCTGTTTTATTAGCGATATTTTTCGCTTTTGCATTGTTTACTCTATCTGCACCATCCCAAGCAGCATCTGCCACTGAAATTGATATCAAAGTCGATGAAGCTCTGAAACGTTTCAAGAGTGAAGTTTCTGGTGGAGATCGTTTCCTCGAAAAAGCAAAAGGCGTATTAGTTTTTCCGGATGTCATTAAAGCCGGATTTGGTATTGGCGGTGAATATGGTGAAGGTGCACTTCGCATCGGCGGCAGCACTGTGGATTATTACAATACTGCGGGTGCCTCGATCGGCTTTCAATTGGGAGCCCAACAAAAAACGGTGATCCTGGTATTTATGAATGATCAGGCTTTAAAACAATTTCGTGACAGCGAGGGTTGGAAAGCCGGGGTTGATGGTTCGGTAGCAGTAGTTGAATGGGGCGTGGGTGAAGATATCAATACTACTGATATCAAAGATCCGATTGTTGGCTTTGTCTTCAGTAACAAAGGGTTGATGTATAACTTGACGCTCGAAGGCGCCAAGTTTACCAAGCTCAATAAGTAGTATTGGAGGCCTGTTTTTAGCCTTCGATACGAAAACCGATTTTGATAGTGACCTGCCAGTAACGGACTCCGCCGTTTTCGATATAACCGCGAGTGTCCGTTACTTCAAACCAATGCAGGTTTTTAACGGTCTCAGCAGCTTTTGCAATCGCGTTCTCAATGGCTTTATCTGAACTTTCAGCAGAGCTGCCAGTGATTTCAATATGTTTATAAACATGTTCAGTCATAATAATTCCTTGTTATTTGCGTAAATAGATAAACCAGTAAAACAGGCCGACAAAGATACTGCCTCCCAGCATATTGCCCAATGTCACCGGGATCAAGTTATGCCAGAAAAAACCACCAATCGTTAACTGTTCTGAGATGACGAGTGAGGTTTCTGCTTGTGTTTCTGCCAGTAACCCAGCCGGAATAAAAAACATATTAGCAACAGAGTGTTCAAATCCAAGAGCGACAAAGGCGGTAATAGGAAAAATTACTGCCAGCACTTTATCAGTCACACTGCGCCCCGCCATACACAACCAGACGGCTAGACATACAAGGATATTGCACAATACACCACGAGTGAACGCCTCAATCCAGCTCAGATTCACTTTACTGTCAGCAATCGCCACCACTTTATGGCCAAGAGCCCCATCGCCCTGCCACCATAAGCCACTTAAATACATCAACAATAAAATGCCCATTGCCCCCATAAAATTGCCAATATAAACAATTGCCCAATTCTGAATCAGTTGCCTAAAACTAATCAGGCCATCGATACAGGCCATCACCAATAAGTTGTTACCGGTAAATAATTCTGCCCCGGCAACCACCACCAGAATCAATCCCAGGCAAAATGCCAATCCGCCAATTAGTCGCATAATTCCAGCAGGCATATTGCCAACGTCAAAGGTCACCAGTGTAAAGAATGCCGCTCCCAGCGCGATAAACGCTCCAGCTAATAATGAGAGAGCAAAAACTCTTAATGGATCCACAGTACATTTGCTCATACTGATTTTTTCCAGACGACGAGCAATTTCTGCCGGGGTATAAGCATCAACTGAAAATGGATCCATGATATTTTCCCAATTATGAAAAACAAGTTAGATGATAATCACATACATGTGCTTACAGCACCATGCCCATCGAAATAAATGAATGATTTTGCTATCTTTTCATTGAGTGGGCACGTATAATTGCATGCTCGCAAATGTCACTTTTACAGCTTTGTTTCCAAAGCTGCCCATCACAGGTTATTCAATGTCCACACCAGAAAACGATTCAACACCCTCATTCGCTGAGTTAGGGTTAGCTGCTCCAATTTTACAAGCTGTACAACAAGCCGGTTATGAAACACCTTCGCCAATTCAGGCGCAAAGTATTCCACCTTTACTTGCTGGTAGAGATTTACTTGGTCAGGCCCAAACCGGTACCGGTAAAACCGCTGCCTTTGCCTTACCGCTGTTAAGCCGTATAGATCTGAAAAACAAAGCCACCCAAATGTTGGTGTTAGCACCGACTCGTGAATTGGCTATTCAGGTTTCAGAAGCGATCCAAAGCTACGCTCGTCACCTGAAAGATTTCCATATTCTGCCAATTTATGGCGGTCAAAGCATGGGCATCCAATTACGCTCATTACAACGTAAACCACAAGTTGTTGTCGGTACGCCGGGTCGTATTCTGGATCACATTCGTCGTGGCACATTGAAGCTGGATAAACTTGAAGCATTAGTGCTTGATGAAGCTGATGAAATGCTGCGTATGGGCTTTATTGATGATGTAGAAACCATCCTTAAAGAAACCCCCGAAAAACGTCAGGTAGCTTTATTCTCCGCTACCATGCCTGGTCCTATTCACCGTGTTGCACAGAAATATCTGAAAGATCCGGTGGATGTACGCATTCAATCCAAAACATCAACTGTCACCACCATTAACCAGCGTTACTGGCAAGTAACCGGTATGCACAAACTGGATGCGTTAACCCGCATTCTGGAAGTCGAAGACTTTGATGGCATGATCATCTTCGTGCGCACTAAAAACGCCACTGTTGAGCTGGCTGAAAAGCTGGAAGCTCGTGGTTATTCTGCTTCGGCGATTAATGGCGATATGAATCAGGCATTGCGTGAAAAAACCATCGAACGCATGAAAAAAGGCAGTATTGATATCCTGATTGCCACCGACGTCGCTGCACGTGGTCTGGATATCGAACGCATGAGCCATGTGGTCAACTACGATATTCCTTACGATACCGAGTCCTATGTGCATCGTATTGGCCGTACCGGTCGTGCTGGTCGTAAAGGTGAGGCCATTCTGTTTGTCTCCCCTCGCGAAACACGTATGTTAAGTGCCATCGAGAAAGCCACGCGCCAGGTAATTACCAAAATGCAATTACCGAGCAGTGAAGATATTGCTGATCGCCGTGTTCTGCAATTCATGGAACAACTCAGTGAAACCATTGAGTCTCAGGAACTGGCTTATTTCGAAACCTTAATCAGTCAATATCAACAGGAACATAATGCCGACCCGATTGAAATCGCTGCCGCATTAGCCTTTTTGGTACAGAAAGACCGTCCGTTAAAACCGGTTAAACATGTTACACAACGACCAGCTCGTGAAGAACGCGATCGCGGACCACGTCAGGAACGTGGTGAACGTCCTGCCCGGGGCAGCCGTGAAGACCGTCCACCAAGAGAAAAACGGGCTCCACGTCCACATCCAAATGAGCCGGATATGGATACTTACCGTGTTGAAGTCGGTCGCGCCGACAAAATTGAACCACGGAATCTGGTAGGCGCAATTGCTAATGAGTCAGGTATCGAAAGTCAATTTATCGGCCGTATTACCATTAATGAGGATCATAGTCTGATTGACTTGCCACAAGGCATGCCAAAAGATATGTTCCAGCAAATACGCAAGGTTTGGGTCAATAACAAACAACTGAATATGAGCCTGGCGACTGATGAAGCTGTTGCGGAAAGTGCGGCAGCCCGCCCATCACGCCGTAACTTCAGCAAAGATCGTAAAGACGGTCCAAAAAGCAAACCAGCCAGGAAGTTTAAGAAAAGCTAAAAACTAAACTCTCTCAATAATAAAAAGTCACTGCCAGCAGTGACTTTTTTTTTGAGCATGCCACAATAGCGTTCATGCTGAATATCATCTGGGTCGCCTTTTTTCTCATTGCCTTTGCAGTGGCTTTATTTAAGCTGCTGGTGTTAGGCGACACCGAAATTTTCAACCAGATCATGCAGGCAATGTTTGCCCTGTCCAAAACAGCTTTTGAAATTGCACTTGGCCTGACCGGTATTCTTGCCCTGTGGCTGGGTATTATGAAAATTGGCGAACGCAGTGGCTTTGTCGAATTATTGACCCGAGGATTATCCCCGCTTTTTACACGGCTGATGCCAGAGGTACCAAAGAATCATCCGGCCCTCGGAGCGATGGTGATGAACATCTCAGCCAATGCGCTTGGACTGGATAATGCCGCGACCCCATTAGGTATTAAAGCAATGCAGGAACTGCAAAAGCTTAATCCGTTAAAAGATACCGCCAGTAACGCCCAGATCCTGTTTCTGGTAATTAATACCTCTGCCGTTACGTTATTTCCAGTCACTATTTTTACCTATCGCGCTCAGATGGGTTCTGCCAATCCTACAGACGTATTTATACCATTGTTAATTGCCACCTATTTTTCCACCTTGATTGGTTTAATCACTGTGGCGGCAGTACAGAAAATTAACCTTCTGGACCGGGTAGTGTTGATGTATCTGGGGGGATTCAGTGCCTTTGTATTTGGTCTGTTAGCCTATTTTTCCAGTCTGGAACAATCACAGATGCTGGTGCAATCCGCCATTATCAGCAATGTCGTCATTTTTTCATTGGTCATCGCATTTATAGTGGCGGCGGCATGGCAACGGGTCAATGCTTACGAGGCTTTTATTGAAGGGGCCAAAGAAGGTTTCTCGACGGCAGTAATGATTATTCCCTATCTGGTTGCCATGTTGGTGGCAATTGGCGTTTTCCGTGCCAGTGGGGCGCTTGACTTGATTGCAGATGGTATTCGTTCCGGCGTACTGGCGCTGGGAATGGATGATAGGTTTGTCGATGCATTACCCACTGCGTTAATGAAGCCTTTCAGTGGCAGCGGGGCTCGTGCCATGATGATCGATACCATGGAAGTACATGGGGCAGATTCATTTGCCGGAAGACTTGCTTCAATAGTTCAGGGCAGCACTGAAACCACTTTTTATGTGTTGGCGGTTTATTTTGGTGCGGTTGGAATTCAGAAAATCCGTCATGCTGTTGCCTGTGGACTGGCAGCAGATGTTGCCGGCATCACCGCAGCCATTCTGGTCGCCTACTGGTTTTTCGGTTGAAAGATTATTGCCTGATTTTTTTTGCTGCCAGCAATAACGACACCAGCACAAAATAATCCTTCAAAGAAAATCAAATTCTGCTACATTCTATCGCCCGTTCAATGGCTTAGCTATGTCAATTAACCATAACAAAGTTACTCACTCTTCTGGAGAATCGCTTCTTTGAACGCTCAGTCTGTTGTTGATTATGCCGTATTTGATCTGATTGCTGATGCGCTGACCACCCACGGTTATTGTATCCTGCCACAATTATTGCCTCCCGCTTTAACCCATGATTTATACCGCAGAGTTGCCCGTCTGGATGAGCATAATGACTTAAGTCAGGCCGGAATAGGCCGGGAACGACAACATCAGCTAAATGAGAAAATCCGCACCGATGAAACCCGTTGGCTAGACCCGGATAATAGCATCGACCTGGCATATCTCACCCATATGGCAGATTTCCGGCTGGCAATGAATCAACGGTTGTTTCTCGGCTTGTTTGATTATGAATCACACTACGCCCATTATCCTTCAGGGGCCTTCTACAAACGTCATGTCGATGCATTTAAAGGTCAGTCCAACCGTGTATTAACAACGGTGATGTATTTAAACCCATTCTGGCAAACTCAGGATGGTGGCCAATTGCAGATCTATGACATCAATGATGATAATCTGATTCTATCTGTTGAACCTGAAATGGGCACATTTGTGGTTTTTTTAAGTGAGCAGTTTCCGCATGAAGTTCTCCCCTCGAAACGGGATCGTTACAGCATTGCAGGCTGGTTCCGGATTCAGGATCCATTGCAGGCCCCGATAATATGAACACATCTTTTAACATTCTGGAATTAGGTCAGGATGATTTACGTCGAATTGCCCAGCCGGTATCCGAGATAAACGACCCTGTATTACAACAAAAAATTGATGATCTGATCACCTTTGTTCAACAGCGTGGGGGTATGGGGATTGCCGCCACGCAAGTTGGTATTAACCAACGCTTTTTTATTATGTCGAGTCATCCTAATGAGCGTTATCCCTATGCACCCGAGATGCCGGCAACCTGTGTAATAAATCCCGAAATTGTCTGGCACTCAGCGCATACAGAAAAAGACTGGGAAGGTTGTTTGAGTGTTCCCGGTCTTCGTGCTCTGGTACCACGTTATCAGCAAATACAAGTGCGCTACTGGTTGCGTGATGCTACTCAGGTTGAAACCACATATGAGGGCTTTATGGCTCGATTGTTTCAACATGAACTGGATCATCTGGACGGAAAAGTTTTTGTCGATCGGGTGGAATCGACAATGGAAATGATGACCGAATCCAGCTGGCGTTCAATGCTGGCTGAAAAATCCAAGGGCAGAGACAATAATGGCACAACAGTTTGATTCGCTATCTGATCGTTTGATTCAGTTTATTCATCAACAACATCTGTTTTTTGTAGCAACAGCGACGGCTGACAGCCGTGTTAATGTTTCCCCAAAGGGAATGGACTCGTTAAGAGTTTTAAACAGTAATCGTTTAGTCTGGCTGAACGTGACCGGTAGCGGCAATGAAACAGCTGCGCATATTGAGGAATCCCCTCGAATGACCATCATGTTTTGTGCATTTGAAGGAAAGCCATTGATTCTACGAGTCTATGGTCAGGCTCGTGCAATACATCAAAAAGATCCTGAGTGGCAGAGTCTGTATGGCTTATTTGATCCATTACCTGGTGCCAGACAGATTTTTATTCTGGATATCGATCTGGTTCAGACCTCATGTGGTATGGCTGTACCTTATTTTGAATTTGTCGGTGAACGCGAACTACTGAATAACTGGGCTGAACGCAAAGGTGAAACTGGTATTAAAGAATATTGGCGGGAAAAAAATCAATTCAGCCTGGATGGAATTGAAACTGATATTGTAAAAAAGAATATTTGATCCTATTGACCGAACATTTCCCCAACGGCTTTTGCCAGAGTTTCCGAACGTTTTGGATTACGCAAAGCCTGCATAACCGGCTCTCGCATCCCTGGTATAAATAACAGATCGGCCAATAACTGGCTGAAACCGGCCTGGCCAGCATCGTTATGAGCAAGTTGCTCAAGATACAGCTCACAGATTGGCTGTTTGGCCAGTGCCAACCAGATTCGACCACTTACTATTGCCAGCACTTCAATTTCGCGACTGCAACGATGTTTCAGCACCTGAGTCACCATACGCTCCACTAAACCACGAGCAGGACTATTGGAAGCTGCCCGTAAACAGGAAATGATTTTGGCTGTATCGGGTTGTTTTTCCTGTAACTGATTATCTACTTGCTGTGCCAATACTTCGACTACCCCTGCTGCAGGGCTTGCATGCTCCAGCAAAACGCATAAATTATGAAATGGTTCCTGAGGCAATTTAGGCAATGTATTAATCAATCCTAATGTACCTTCATTGGTATCCAGACGAATAGCAAAATCAGCTAATCCCTGCATCGCCAAGCCAGGCCATTTATCCAAAGGGAGATCGCCAGTGAAGTAACGATAGGCGGCATCGTAATATTTGGAGGGGCGCTGTTTCAGTGCATGCGTAGCGTGAGCATTAAATGCGGCCATTCGATCCTGACGTGGCTGAAAGGTGAACGGACTGTCCTGCAGAGCTCCCTGAATTTTTTCACCATCGGCGGCGGCCAACATTGCTTCGCCGAGCCTTTCCAATAACATCATCAGAAAAGCATCACGGGCATCTGGAACCAGTAATCCCTGCTCATCCAGCGGAAACTTAAGAAACCATACATAGTGATTTTCTGGGGCATCCGGATGCCAGAAGATAATGCCTATTTGGGCGTGACGTTTGAAAGGATAAGGGTAAGGCTGCTGGCAATTATCAAAACTGACAAACTGTTCCGGGGTTAATTTACCAACCCGGCGCCCCATATCAAACACCCGGTATTGTGCACCACTTTGCCTGAGAAACTTGCTAAGTGTGTTGAACTGTCCAATATCCATATCCTGCTCCGTATCAGGTACGGTATTCTGCGTTTATCTTGACGTAATCGTAAGAAAAATCACAGGTCCAGACTGTTTTGGCAACGCTGCCTCTACCCAGTTTTACCCGAATGGTTATTTCAGATTGTGACATGACCTGTTGGCCTTTTTCTTCAGTATAGTCAGCAGCAGGCTGGCCCCCATCGACAATACATACGTTATCCAGGTAAATGGCGATTTTCGATAAATCCAGACTGGGCAAGCCACTTCGACCGACCGCTGCCAGAATTCGCCCCCAGTTTGGGTCAGAGGCAAACAATGCAGTTTTTACCAACGGTGAATGAGCAATGGTATAGGCGACCTGCCGACATTCATCTGCATCAGCACCCTGTTGAACATCAATGCTGATAAATTTGGTTGCGCCTTCGCCATCGCGAACAATGGCCTGGGCCAGGAAGCGGCTTAAACTATTTAAGGCCTCAATAAATTGTTGTGCATCACTGCTATCAATATCATCAATAATCGAATTACCTGCCAGACCAGTAGCCATCAAGACGCAGGCATCATTGGTTGAGGTATCGCCATCAACGGTAATACTGTTAAAAGACTGCTCCATCGAAACGTCAAGCATCTTTTGTAATGTGGGGGCACTTATAGCGGCATCCGTGGCGATATAAGACAACAAGGTCGCCATATCTGGTCGAATCATGCCTGAGCCTTTTGCGATGCCTGTCAGTGTGATTGGCTGTCCATTTAACGTCAGTTCAACTGAACGCGCTTTGGCAATGGTGTCGGTGGTCATGATGGCGTGTGCTGCAGCAAACCAGTTATCAGCAGCTAGTTTGGTAAACGCCTCAGGTAACGCATTGGTAATTTTATCAACAGGTAACGGCTGCCCTATAACGCCGGTGGAAAATGGCAATACAGCACGGGTATCACATTCTGCTTGCTGAGCCACCGCCTGGCAACATGCTTTTGCTGCCGCCATACCCGCGTCACCGGTTCCAGCATTGGCGTTTCCAGAATTGACCAGTAAATAGCGTGTAGATGATTGTTGCTGATGCTCTCTAGCTAATAATACCGGGGCTGCACAAAATGCATTACGGGTATAAACCGCTGCGGTATGACTTCCAGATGCCAGTTCAATTAAAACCACATCCTGACGACCTGGCTTTTTAATCCCAGCGCTCGTAGTGGCAAGGCGAACACCTTTTACAGGCTTTAATTCAGCAGCAATTGGAGCAGATAAATTTACTGCCATTATTTGACAGCGCCGTGGCAATTCTTGAATTTTTTACCACTGCCACATGGGCATGGATCATTACGACCAACTTTTTTACCATCTCGCGTTAGCGGCTGGTTCGCAGTAGGATGTTCTGCCTCGGCTTCTGCTTCAGAGGAGGCACTTTCATGCTGATATTCCACATCAGCAGATTGACGGCGTTGCTCATCAACCGCCGCGACATCTTCCGGCGCACGCACTTTAACACGGGAAATCAGGCTGATAACTTCATGTTTCAGGCTGTCCAACATAGCAGTAAACAACTGGAAAGCTTCACGTTTGTATTCCTGCTTGGGATCTTTTTGCGCATAACCACGCAGATTGATACCCTGACGTAAATAATCCATTTGAGCCAAATGTTCTTTCCACTGCGTGTCCAGAGTTTGCAGCATGATGGCTTTTTCAAAATGACGCATCAACTCAGCCCCGACAGTAGCTTCTTTTGCCTGACAGGCTGCTTCGGCTTCCTCGATAATTCTTTCACGCAAACTTTCTTCGTGCAGATTATCATCTGCCTCCAACCAGCCGCTGATATCTAATTCCAGAGCGAAATCATCGCGTAAAGCCTGTTCCAGCCCACTGACATTCCATTGTTCATCAATACTATTAGGTGGAATGTACAGACTGATAACGTCGTTAATGACGCTGCTACGCATTGAAACAATTGTTTCTGATACATCATCCGCGGCCATTAATTCATTACGCTGCTCATAAATTACTTTACGTTGATCGTTGGCAACATCATCAAACTGCAGTAACTGTTTACGAATATCAAAGTTGTGTCCTTCAACCTTACGTTGAGCATTTTCAATGGCTCTGCTGACCCATGGATGCTCAATAGCTTCACCCTCTTCCATACCCAGTTTCTGCATCAATCCGGCCATGCGTTCAGAAGCAAAAATCCGCATCAGGTTATCTTCGAGCGACAGATAAAAACGGGTTGAGCCCGGATCACCCTGACGACCGGAACGACCACGCAGCTGATTATCGATACGACGTGATTCATGTCGTTCGGTACCGATAATATGTAAACCACCCGCTTGCAAAACCAAATCATGACGTTGTTGCCATTCGGCTTTCACTTTAGCTTTAGCAGCTTCATCAGCCTCTTCACTCAGCTTGTCCAGCTCTGCTTCAAGACTGCCACCGAGAACAATATCTGTACCACGACCCGCCATATTGGTTGCGATAGTGACTGATCCCGGTTTACCCGCTTCAGCGATAATATGTGCCTCTTTTTCATGAAATTTTGCGTTCAGAACTTCATGTGGAATTTTGGCTTTGGTCAGTAATTTATCCAGATATTCTGAGCTTTCAATTGAGGCCGTACCGACAAGAACAGGTTGTTTTCGCTGCACACAGTCCTGAATATCAAGCAATATCGCATCAAACTTTTCTTTTGCTGTCAGATAAATTCTATCGGCTTCGTCTTTACGCTGCATTGGACGATGTGTCGGAATAACCACAACTTCCAGGCCATAGATTGACTGCAATTCATAGGCTTCAGTATCCGCTGTACCGGTCATGCCGGACAGCTTTTTGTAAAGACGGAAGTAATTCTGGAAAGTAATGGAAGCGAGGGTCTGGTTTTCGTTTTGAATTTTGACCCCTTCCTTGGCTTCAATAGCCTGGTGTAAGCCTTCTGACCAGCGACGTCCGGGCATGGTACGACCGGTAAATTCGTCGACAATGATTATCTGATCATCCTGAACAATGTATTCAACATCCCGATGAAATAATACATGTGCACGAAGCGCTGCAGTTACGTGATGCATCAAACCAATATTGGCCGCATCATACAGGCTGGCATCTTCATCCAACAGGCCTGTTTCGGTTAATAACTGCTCAATTTTTTCATGGCCAGCTTCGGTAAAATGTACCTGTTTGTTTTTTTCATCAATGGTGTAATCACCCGGTACAGTGATATCTTCATCTTCACCTTCCTGTAGGGTCAGACTGGGAATCAACTTGTTTATCTGCACATAACGCTCAGAACTGTCCTCAGCTGGCCCAGAGATAATCAATGGCGTGCGGGCTTCGTCAATTAGGATGGAGTCAACTTCATCGATAACAGCAAAATTTAATGGACGCTGCACTCTATCTTCGAGACGAAAGGCCATGTTATCGCGCAGGTAATCAAAACCAAATTCGTTATTGGTACCGTAGGTAATATCTGCAGCATATGCTGCACGCCGTTCGTCACCACTCAGTCCACTGACAATGACGCCTGTGGTCAAACCGAGGAAACCATAAAGTTTGCTCATCCAGGCCGCATCACGTTTGGCAAGGTAATCATTGACGGTAATAACATGGACGCCTTCCCCGCTCAGGGCATTCAAATATACTGCGAGCGTAGCTACCAGCGTTTTACCCTCGCCGGTTTTCATTTCGGCAATTTTTCCGTCATTCAGCACCATACCGCCTATCAACTGCACGTCAAAATGGCGCATTTCCATAATGCGTTTACCGGCTTCACGTACGACAGCAAATGCTTCTACCAGGATATCATTCAGTGTTTGCCCATCATCCAGTCTTTGTTTGAATTCTATGGTTTTGGATTTTAAAGCGGCATCGTCAAGCTTTTCATATTCGCTTTCCAATTCATTGATGAGGCTGACCTGTTTTTGCAGTTTTTTGATTACACGATCGTTACGACTGCCAAAAACCTTACTGAAAAACTTGCCTACCATGACTTAAACTACCTGTTGAATGTGCCGAATTGACGACAGTTTGATTAAACGCGTGATTATAACGCGTACTGTTGGGAAGATCGAAGACTCACCGCATTTTTTTAAGTGGTGTCTGATTTTTCAAATACAAGAGGAATTATTCGATGTAATTAAACGGATTAACGGATTTACCGTCTCTTAATACTTCGAAATGAACATGAGGTCCAGTTGAACGACCAGTTGATCCCATCAGCGCAATAACATCTCCTTTGTTAACACGATCTCCGGTACTGACATTGATGGTTTTGTTATGCGCATAGCGGGTTACATAGCCATTTCCATGGTCAATTTCAACCAGTCCACCGTATCCACCACGCATGCCCGCCCAGCTGACAATTCCATCCGCCACAGAAATCACTGAGCTACCGGTTTTTCCAGCAAAATCGAGTCCATCATGGAAAGCTTTTTTCCCATTGAATGGATCAACGCGATAGCCATAGAAAGAAGATAACCAGCCATCAACCACAGGACGACCACTTGGTATGGCTCCGGCGATATTCTCATTTGTAATCAGAAACTCTTGTAATGCCGTCAAGGTATCCTGTTGATCAGCAAAATCCTGAGAGAGACGAACCAGACTTTCTTCAAATTCGGCGTTTGATAACCAGTCACCGGAATTTTCAATACCCCCCATCCCGGGAGCAAATTCCAAATCAAAGTCAGAAAGTTCAAAACCTGCAATTTCAGCTAATCGCTGACTAAGCATTTTCAGACGAATGGCCTCAGCCTGTAAGCCCCCTAACTGCTGCGCGTAAAAACCCTGAATGGCTTCATTTGCGGTTGTGTCATCACTGATAGAGAGGGGATCGGTTTTCGGGGTGAGGAGTCGAGCGGTTGGGAAAAATTTTGAGTCTACTGTATCGTTAATAGCTGTCTTATCTTTTATATAATTCATTGTAGAGACAGTTATCGCAATCGTCATGGTTAATAGAAATGTGACTAGCAGCATCAATTTCGTTCGGCTTAAATGCCAATGCTTGTGGCCGGTATTGTCGGCGGATATTATGATAATCTGCATACTTATCCTCGTCCCGGATTGAGACATGTCAAATAAACCGCTTCATTTCAGTACTGTTTGCCAGGCAAACCAGCAATTACAACAAATTTCGAAGCGCGCTCAAAAATTAACCCAGCTTAACAGCATTCTGCAAGAAATTTTACCTTCGCAGTTCGCAGGACATTGCCAGCTGGCGAATATGAAAGACAATAAAATCATCATACATACAGAAAACGCGGCAATTGCCAGCTTATTACGCTTTCATTCCGCTACTATTTGTAAAACATTTTCCAGCGAGTTGTCTACGCAAATTGAACGTGTTGAGGTAAAAGTAAAACCTCAGCACCCGACCGAGAAGTCGGCAAAATCTAATATGATCGATATGTCTAATAACAACGCAGCGCTGATTGCTCAGACCGCCGCCGGGTTAGACGATGGTCAGCTCAAAACAGCGCTGCATAAACTCGCTAAGCGAGGTAAAACTCGTGACAACTCCTAGCTGACAATTGAAGCGGCAGGCCGACTGAACACAATAGGTGCATCAGCATCTTCTTCAAAAGTTACCAGTTCCCAACAATCTTCCTGAGCAATGAGTTTGCGTAACAGGCGATTGTTCACTTCATGACCGGATTTATGTCCGACGAATGCACCGATCAGACTATGGCCCAACAGGTATAAATCACCGATCGCATCAAGTACTTTATGACGGACAAACTCGTCTTCATAACGAAGACCATCTTCATTTAAAACACGGAAATCATCTACAACAATGGCATTATCCATACTACCACCCAGCGCCAGATTCATTTCCCGCAGTTTTTCGATATCTTTCATAAAACCGAAGGTTCTGGCACGACTGACTTCACGAACAAATGATGTGGAGGAGAAATCAACATCAACCTGTTGTGGTCTGCCGGTAAAGGCCGGGTGCTCAAAATCAATGGTAAAAGAGACTTTGAATCCCTCAAATGGCTCGAACTTGGCCCATTTATCACCATCTTCCAGTAATACAGGCTTTTTAATACGGATAAATTGCTTAGCAACTGCCTGTTCTTCAATGCCGGCAGATTGCACCAGAAACACAAAAGGTCCGGCACTGCCGTCCATGATAGGAACTTCTGCTGCATTGAGATCAATATAAGCATTATCGATACCCAGCCCGGCAAAGGCTGAAAGTAAATGTTCCACTGTTGAGACGCGCTGACCATTCTGAATCAATGTGGTTGACAGGGCTGTCTCACCCACATTTTCAGCTTTGGCCTCGATTTCAACAACCGGATCCAGATCGACTCGTCGGAAAATAATGCCAGTATTAGGGGCAGCCGGACGCAGCGTTAAATAGACCATTTCACCGCTGTGCAATCCCACACCTGTGGCACGAATCACATTTTTCAATGTTCGTTGCTTTATCAAGGTGCTTTACCCCCTTTTCTAGTTTAATTATCTGACAATAATATCATAGGCTTATACGACTTCACCATCTACATTAATCAGCCTGTCTTCGCAAAAATGCCGGAATGTCCAGATAATCCATGTTGACATCACCATTAGCCACTTGTTTATGTTCGTTGTTACGACCATTTCGTAAAACAGTTGGTTCATCATAGTCAATGTCAACAGGCTTCTTAACAATTTCGATTTGCGGTGCTGCGGTTGTCGTCTCAACGGGTTTTGCTACTGCCGCTCTTGCAACGCCCAATCCGGTTGCCACTACGGTTACCCGTAACTCATCGGTCATATCAGGATCAATCACCGTACCAACCACTACTGTTGCGTCCTCTGAAGCAAATTCTTTAATAGTGTTACCCACTTCTTCAAATTCACCAATACTCATATCCAGCCCAGCGGTGATATTAACCAGTACGCCACGCGCACCCGCCAAATCAACATCTTCCAGTAACGGGCTTGAAACAGCCAGTCTGGCGGCTTCTGCAGCGCGGTTTTCACCTGAAGCCCGGCCGGTTCCCATCATAGCCATACCCATCTCAGACATAACTGTGCGTACGTCAGCAAAGTCAACGTTAATCATACCTTCACGGGTAATCAGTTCGGCAATACCCTGAACTGCACCCAGCAGGACATCATTAGCTGATTTAAACGCATTAAGCAGGCTCATTTCCTTACCCAACACTTTCAGCAGTTTTTCATTTGGAATAGTAATCAGTGAATCTACATGCTGACTTAACTCTTCAATACCAGCGGTAGCCACTTTCAGTCTTTTGCCGCCTTCAAAAGGAAATGGTTTGGTGACAACTGCAACCGTTAAAATTCCCATCTCTTTAGCAACTTGTGCGACTACTGGCGCAGCTCCGGTACCTGTACCGCCGCCCATACCAGCAGTGATGAAGACCATATCAGCGCCGCTGATGACTTCCATAATACGTTCACGGTCTTCCAATGCAGCTTGTCGACCTACATCAGGGTTGGCACCGGCACCCAGCCCTTTAGTAATATCAGTACCTAATTGTAAATGTGTAGTGGCATTACTTTTGCGTAAAGCCTGTGCATCCGTATTGGCACAGATAAAATCAACACCTTCGATTTTATTGGCCACCATGTGTTCCAAAGCGTTACCGCCACCGCCACCTACACCGATGACTTTGATAACCGCATTTGCTGTATATGTATCAATCAATTCAAATGTCATGATTTTCTCCCCTCTTTATTTACTAACAAGGCTTGCTCAGAAATTGCCCTGAAACCAACTTTTCATTCTGGCAAGCATTCCTTTAAAACCATCCGAGATCACAGATTCACTGTGTCCGGTACTCACTTGTTCATTTCCAAACAGTAATAAACCCACACCTGTGGCGTGGATTGGATTACGTACTACATCTACTAAACCACCAACATGCTGGGGTACACCAAGCCTTACCGGCAAATGGAAAACTTCTTCTGCCAGTTCGATTGCACCTTCCATTTTTGAACTGCCTCCGGTCAATACCACTCCGGCAGCTAACATTTCTTCAAAGCCACTGCGACGCAGTTCAGCCTGTACCAGCATTAATAATTCTTCATAACGTGGTTCAACCACTTCGGCCAGTGTCTGTCTCGCTAGTTGACGAGGAGGTCTGTCTCCGACACTTGGCACTTCTATGGTTTCATCTTCCCGTGCCAGTTGTGTCAGTGCACAGGCATATTTGATTTTGATTTCTTCGGCATACTGGGTGGGCGTACGTAAGGCCACCGCAATATCATTAGTAACCTGATCGCCAGCGATCGGAATCACAGCGGTATGGCGTATGGCACCATCAATAAACACGGCAATATCCGTTGTACCTCCACCGATATCGACGATGCAGACACCCAGTTCTTTCTCGTCCTGTTCCAGTACCGAGTAGCTGGAAGCCATCTGTTCCAATATGATTCCATCAACAATCAATCCACAGCGCTCGATACATTTGGTGATGTTTTGAGCGGCACTGACAGCCCCGGTAATCAGATGCACTTTGGCTTCCAGCCGTACTCCTGACATGCCGATAGGTTCACGTATACCTTCCTGGTTATCGATAATGAATTCCTGAGGCAATACATGCAGTAATTGCTGATCGCCAGGGAAATGAACTGCCCGAGCGGCATCCAGTACCCGGTCCAAATCGCCCTGTGTCACTTCCTTATCTCGAATGGCTACGGTGCCATGTGAGTTCAGACTACGAATATGACTCCCGGCAATCCCGGCAAATACAGAGTGGATCTGGCATCCAGCCATCAGCTCGGCTTCTTCTACTGCTCGCTGAATGGATTGCACAGTAGATTCAATATTGACCACTACCCCTTTTTTCATGCCTCTGGCCGGATGCGAACCGATACCGATAATTTCCAGTTTATTGTCATTGGGACCGGCATCCAGAATCGGCGCTGCCACGATCGCTACCACTTTGGAAGTGCCGATATCCAGTCCGACAATCAGTTCTCTTTCAATTCGTTTCGACATTACACAATTCCATTAAAATCAGGTTGCTTACCGGTTTTCCAAACAACTGCAAGTCCGTTGGTGTAGCGCATATCCACAATTTTGATTTGATCGCGGTAACTGGCCAACGGGCCTTCAAATACTCGAATAAATCGGGCTAATCGCTGCTCACTTTCTGCACGTCCCAATTGCAGCTGCATATCATCTGTAAATTTCACCTGCCAGGAACGGCGCTCATCCATGGTCAGACTTTTCACCCTTAATCCAAGCGAATCTACAGACTGCTGAATAGTCACCAGTTGCCGTGACATCAACTCACTGCTGCCTTCAGGCCCAAATAACTGAATAAGTCCGGCAGGCATTTTTCCGCTCTCGGGATAAAACACCTGGCCACGTGTATTGACCAGACCATCTTCATTCCACAGTGCAATTGCCTGATGCTCACTGACCATTAAATGCAAGGTATCCGGCCAGACACGTCTTACCTGTATTTGTGATACCCAGGGAAGTGCTTCACCTGCCGCACGAATTCCTGCCACGTTTACATCAAGGAAACTACCGGTCACATATGGGGTTACCGCCTCAATCAAATCCTGTTTATCGGTATTGATTAATTCACCTTCTACCGTGACATGCTGAATCGGCAGCGTATCTGTGTTGTTTAAATAAACGACACCGACAATCAGTATCAATAGAACCAACACAGTACTGACATTTCGCAAGTTACTTTGCCAGTTCATTTGTTCGCGTGGTTTCACCACACGGGTCCGTGTTGCTCCGGCTTTTGGACGTTGTCTGATAGCCATCAGCGTTTGCCCTCCAGACTGCTCTTTAATACCTGCCCAACCAGATTTTCAAAACTGATTCCTGCCTGACGAGCTGCCATTGGCACCAGGCTGTGGTCAGTCATACCGGGCACACTATTCGCTTCCAACAAGTAAAAATCACCTTGCTGATCCGCCATAACATCAATGCGTCCCCAGCCAGACATGTTGAGCGCATTGAAAGCGTTGATTGCCAATTGCTGACAGCGTTTTTCATCAGCATCACTTAAACCACACGGGCACAAATATTCGGTTGAATCCGCCAGATACTTGGCTTCAAAGTCGTAAAACTCTCTGGGTGTTGTTAATCGAATAACCGGCAGCGCTTCTCCATTTAAAATGCTCACCGTGTATTCCGCCCCATGCACCCATTGTTCAGCGATAACTTCATCGTCATAGTCAAAAGCAAGGCTGATGGCTTGTTGCAGTGCTTCGGTTGATGTCACCTTACTCATACCGATGCTGGAACCTTCGTTGACCGGCTTGATGACTATCGGCAAACCCAATTCTTCAACAATTTTCTGAGGGTTGGACTGACGATTTAAGCGCACATATTTTGGTGTTGGTAAACCCTGACTTTGCCAAATCTGTTTGCTCAAACGTTTATTCATTGACAGTACCGCACCGGTGATGCCGCTACCGGTATAAGGAATTTGCAATGACTGCAAAACCCCCTGAATTTCACCGTCTTCACCGCCACGGCCATGCAGGATAATAAATGCCCGATCAAATTTATCCTGACGCAAACGTTCATTAACCGTTTTATCTACATCCAGCTCAACAGCATTGACTCCGAGTGACTGTAAAGCAGCTAATACCGCACGGCCGCTTTTCAACGAAATCTCACGTTCTGCTGAACGTCCACCCATCAACACAGCAACCCGACCAAAACTTTGTGGAGTAATATTTATTTCGCTCATGCGTGCTCTCCGATAATGTGAACTTCGGGGATCAATCGCACTTTTGTCTCTGCTTCTACACGTTGTCTGACTAAATTAATCAAATCTTCAATATCAGCCGCGCTGGCAGCCCCGTCATTGACAATAAAGTTGGCATGTTTTGCCGACACGCTTGCCCCGCCAACTCGCAACCCCTTCAAACCGCACTGCTCGATTAAGCGCCCGGCATAATCGCCTTGTGGATTACGAAATACTGAACCGGCACATGGTTGATTGGTGGGTTGACTGTCGTTGCGTTTTTTCAGCAGCTGTTTAATTAATGCTGTTTCAGTTTCTGCATCTCCCAGCTGTAGTTCCAGTGTGGCTGAGATAAACCATTCTTTTTCTGGCAGTTCGACATGACGATAGGCAACGTTAAAGTCACTGGCAGGACGCTTTTTCAACTCGCCCTGACGCGTTACGGTTGTTGCCTCTTTGACCAACTGCCAGGTTTCCCAGCCATGAGCACCGGCATTCATCGCCAATGCACCACCAAATGTGCCTGGAATACCTGCCAGAAAGGCTGCACCACTTAAACCCTGTTTAGCGGATTGTTTGGCAACTTTGCTGCAGTAAACACCTACTTCAGCGGTAACTCTTTGATCATCTATATCAAGCGCCTGCATGGTTCCGGCCATGCTGATAACCGTGCCAGCAAAACCGCCATCGCGTATTAATAAATTGCTACCCAAGCCTAACCATAATAAAGGTTCATCAGCTGGCAACTGGCGTAAAAAAGACGCCAGATCATTTTTATCTTTTGGCTGATAAAAACGCTTTGCTATTCCGCCAACTCGCCATGAAGTGTGCTGAGATAACGGCTCATTTATTTTCAATTCGCCTTGCAACTCGGTAAACATGGAGACCATTAGCTCATCTCCTCAAGTTGTTGATCCAACTCTTTAGCGATAGTTCCGATATCGCCCGCACCAAGGGTAAGCAATAGATCCTGATCCTTTAGTAATCCCGGAAGAACAGAAAACAAGGCTTGTTTATCTTCCACAAATACCGGTTCAACCTGTCCACGCAATCGTATGGCACGGCATAAACTGCGAGCATCAGCACCCGCAATTTTATTTTCGCCTGCAGGGTAAACTTCCAGCACAACCAAAACATCTATCGTTGACAGCACACGGGCAAAATCTTCGAACAAATCACGCGTCCTGGTATATCGATGTGGCTGGAAAACAACCACTAAACGACGATCCGGCCAGCCCCCGCGGCTAGCGGCAACTGTCGCTGCAATTTCTGTAGGATGATGACCATAATCATCTACCAGTAACACCTGCCCCTGGCCGATGGTTTTCTCGCCAAGAATATTGAAGCGTCTGCCAACACCATCAAACTTCAATAGCGCCCGTTGGCAAGCTGCTACGTCAACACCCAAGTTACGGGCGACGGCTAAAGCAGCTGTCGCATTGAGTGCATTGTGCAGACCGGGCATATTTAAACGAACCTGATATTGCACACCACTTTTAGCTTCACTGACTATAAACTCACTTTGCCCCTGGTACTGCTGCAGATCACTGATTCTAAAGTCGGCTCTTTCATCCTGGCCATAGGTTGTAATGGGACGAGTCACTTCAGGCAATATGCTCTGAACCTCTTCATCATCTATGCATAACACCGCAAGACCATAAAACGGCAAGTGATGCAGAAATTCAATAAAAGTGGCTTTAAGCTTTTCAAAATCCCCTTCGTAGGTCGCCATATGATCATCATCAATATTGGTCACAATGGCGATCATCGGTTGCAGGTATAAAAAGGACGCATCACTTTCATCTGCTTCAGCGACTAAATAACGTCCGGTACCTAATCTTGCATTGGAACCCGCACTGTTTAATCGACCACCTATCACAAAGGTTGGATCCAACTCGCCTTCACTTAACAATGCAGCAGTTAAGCTGGTTGTAGTAGTTTTACCATGCGTGCCCGCCACGGCAATGCCATAACTGAAACGCATTAATTCAGCCAGCATCTCTGCACGAGGCACTACTGGAATACGCTGTTCACGAGCCGCCATGACTTCAACGTTGTCAGCGCTCACTGCGGTTGTTACTACTACCACATCAGCACCTTTCAGGTATGCCGCGTCATGACCAATCATGATGTTGGCTCCAAGCTGGCGCAGGTGTTGAATCAAACTGTTTTCATTCAAGTCCGAACCACTGACCTGATATCCCAGATTGAGCAGTACTTCGGCAATGCCGCCCATACCGACACCACCAATTCCGATGAAATGGATATGTTTGACCCGACTTTGCATTGCTGAGGTTAATTTAGCCATTTGCCCACTCCAGACAGATATCTGCTATCTGCATTGCTGTTCCGGGGTTTGCCAATGTTCTTGCCTGTATTGCCATTTGTTCCAATTGTTTTCGGTTTGCCAGTAATGGTCGTATTACTGCTGCCAGATCTTTTGCGTTAAGTGCTGAATCGGCTATCAGTAATGCAGCGCCTGCGTCTTTTAATGCCTGAGCATTGTGAGTCTGGTGGTCATCTACTGCATACGGATAAGGCACCAGAATTGCTGCGATACCTGTTGCTGCGACTTCGGCCACGGTCAGTGCACCTGCCCGGCAAATAATCAGATCTGCCTCGCCATAGGCTTTCGCCATATCGTCAATAAACTGGGTGACCGTACCCGCTACTCCTGCCTGTTCATAAGCAAGCTGACAGTCAGCCAGATGTTTTTCACCACATTGATGAATAACATTGATTGTGTGTTCTTTACTGAGTAATGCCAGCGTCTGCGGTACAACCTGATTTAAACTTTTTGCTCCCAGGCTGCCACCTAGCACCAATAGTTTTAACGGTTTCTGAGCCCGTGCCTGATAACGAATCTGTGGCTCCGGTAACTGTTCAATTTCTTTTCTAACTGGATTGCCAACCCATCTGGTTTTCTTACTGCTGACAAAACTGTTTTCAAATCCCTGCAATACCTGTTTGGCAATTTTTGCCAGCAAGCGATTTGTTAATCCGGCAATAGCATTTTGTTCATGTATCAATAACGGTTTTCCGGAAAGCCATGCTGCCAGACCACCTGGGCCTGAAGCAAAACCTCCCAGGCCGATCACCACATCAGGCTGAAAACGTTTAATCACTTTTCTGGATTCGAGCACTGCACGTAAGATCCTGAACGGCGCTACCAGCCAACCGAAAAGGCCATTGCCACGTAAGCCTTTAATCGGAATTAAATTTAATTTAAAGGAAGCTGCTGGTACTAAACGGGATTCAATACCACGCTCTGTGCCAATCCATTCAACATCCACCGAACGTGAACGTAGTTCTTCAGCCACGGCTAATGCTGGAAATACATGTCCGCCAGTTCCACCAGCCATAATTAATACGCGAGTCATCGTTTGACCCTCGCTGAAGCTTTTTCTGGTTGACGGGTTTCCAGATCTACTCGCAATAACAGACCAATGGCAACACAAACAATAACCAGACTACTACCGCCATAACTCATTAATGGCAATGTGAGGCCTTTGGTAGGTAACACGCCCATATTGACGCCAATATTGACGCAAGCTTGTAACCCCAGCCATACCGAAATGCCAAAGGCGATTTGTGCGCCGAATAATTGACCCGCTTCTTCTGCTGCTCGGCCTATCGCCAACGCACGCCAAATCATGGTCAGAAACAAAGCGATTACTGCCACAGCACCAATTAACCCGAGTTCTTCTGCCAGAATTGAAAATAAAAAGTCTGTATGTGCTTCGGGCAGATAAAACAATTTTTGCATGCTGCTGCCTAAACCCACTCCCAGCCAATCACCGCGACCAAATGCAATTAGTGCCTGCGTTAACTGGAAACCGCTTCCAAACGGATCGGCCCAGGGATCCATAAAACTTTGTAGACGTTGCAGACGGTAAGGCGCCAGCCAGACCATCATAGTAAATAACCCTGCCAGAATGGCGATCAATCCAATAAATACGTCTAATCTGGCACCGCCCAGAAACATCATCACCAATACGGTGGACAAAATGACTACGATGGAGCCCATATCGGGCTGCATTAACATCAATACTGCTGCTACGCTCAACAACAGTAATGGAGACAATACTTTTAATAAGGACGTGTTTAGTTGTCCATGATGACGTTGCAGATAATCTGCCACGTAAATAATGGCAAACAATTTAATCAGTTCGGCTACCTGAAGGTTGACTGGCCCCAAAGGTAACCAACGTGAACTACCGTTAACTTCTCTGCCGATCCCAGGAATCAAAACCAATACTAATAGACCAACACCGACCATCAATAACATCGGTGCCATTTGTTGCCAATGAGACAATCTTATCGACATCACGCACCAGGCAAAAAACAATCCAAGCCCGGCAAATGCCAGTTGCCTGATAAAGAAATACAATGGTTGTCCGGTTTTGTTCTCAGCAATGGTAATGGAAGCTGAACACACCATAATCAAACCAATCAACAATAAGGCCAATGCGGCCATTAAAAGCTTTGAATCGAAGTAGGTGCTTACACGACTCATGCCGCCAACTCCCTGACAGCCTGTTCAAAATGGTCGCCACGATCAGCGTAATTGGCAAACTGATCAAAACTCGCGCAGGCTGGTGAAAGCAGAACCTGTTGACCCGTTTGTGCAGAAATATTTGCCGCCTGAACTGCAGCTTTCATATCTGCTGCAAAATGGACCTGAACCGTTTCCGGTACATGTTTGGCTATTTCTTCAGCAGATTGACCAATCAAAACGATAGTGCTGACATAGTCATTGAGGATCGGTCTTAACGGCGCAAAATTCTGTCCTTTGCCAACACCACCCGCAATCAAAACAATCTTGCCATTCTCTGCAATACCCTCTATTGCAGCGATACTGGCGCCAACGTTAGTGGCTTTAGAATCATTAAACCAGCGTACTCCGTGTAATTCGCGTACAAACCGACAGCGATGTGGCAGCCCTTTGAACTCTTTTAAGGCTTTTAACATGGCATCCATCGGCAGGCCCATTACAGACCCCAGAGCTAATGCCGCCAATGCATTGGCAATATTATGGCTACCGGCAATTTTCATATCACTGACCAGCATTAACGGCGTATCGCCTTCAGCCAGCCAGAGATGTCCTCTCTGGGTCAGTACACCAAATTCATAACCAGTTGATTCATGCAGACTGAAACCAAGCTGATCTCTTCCAGCCTGAGCCATCGCAGAAACAATAGGATCATCTCGGTTTATCACCATGACACCGCTACCGTTATAAACCTTTTGTTTAGCACGCTGGTAATCTTCGATCGAATCGTAACGATCCAGATGATCGGGACTGACATTGAGTATCACTGAAGCAAATGCATTCATAGAATGCACTGTTTCCATCTGAAAACTGGACAACTCAAGTACATAGAAATCTGGAGCAGGATCAGTCAACAAATCCAATGCCGGTGTGCCAAGATTACCGCCAACTGCAACTTTTTTATCGGCCATTTGTGCCATTAAACCGACTAAAGTGGTGACGGTACTTTTACCATTCGAACCGGTTATTGCAATGATGGGGGCGTTGGCGTGGCGTGCAAATAACTCAATATCACCAATAATCTCAATCCCGGCTTCTGCTGCCTGTTTAATCTGGGGCAAACGCGGATCAACGCCGGGGCTCAATACAATACTGTCAGCTCGCATTAACCAATCGGCAGAGATACCACCTGTTTTCACGACAACTTCTGGATAGTCTTTTTGCAGAGCATTCAGACAGGTAGGTTTTTCACTGCTATCAATTACCGCCACAGCATTACCCTGCTGCAATAAAAACCGTGCGCATGACAATCCTGTCTGCCCAAGTCCAACAATCAGGCTGTAATGCGAACTATGTTGCTGTAATTCTGCTGTCATCGTATTTTCAACGTCGCTAAACCGACCAGCACCAGAAATACGGTGATGATCCAAAATCGAACAATAATGCGTGGTTCCGGCCAGCCTTTTAATTCATAGTGATGATGAATTGGCGCCATCAGGAACACTCGCTTGCCACGTAATTTATATGAGGCCACTTGAATCATTACTGACAGAGTTTCAATGACAAAAACCCCGCCCATAATCAGCAATACCAATTCCTGGCGTACCAGAACCGCAACCGTTCCCAGCGCTGCCCCCAGTGCCAAAGCACCGACATCGCCCATAAAAACCTGGGCTGGATAGGTGTTAAACCAGAGGAAACCCAATCCAGCACCCACCATTGCGGCACAGAATACGGTTAATTCTCCAGCCCCAGGGATATGTGGAATTTGCAGATAATTGGCAAACTCAAAGTGTCCTGCAACATAACTGAATAGGCCTAACGCTGCCGCGACCATTACCGTAGGCATAATCGCTAAACCATCGAGACCATCTGTCAGATTCACAGCATTACTGCTGCCAACGATGACCAAATAGACCACCAGCAGATACCATGCCCCCAGAGGGATAATGATTTCTTTAAAAAATGGCACGATAAGCTGCGTTTCTGCGGGTGTCTGTACTGTCATGTACAGAAATATTGCAGCCCCCAAACCCACTACTGATTGCCAGAAATATTTATAACGGCTTAACAGTCCTTTGGGATCCTGACGAACCAGCTTGATGTAATCATCAACAAAGCCAATTGTGCCAAACAGCAGCGTAACCAGTAACACCACCCAAACGTAACGGTTTGTCAGATCAGCCCACAGTAGGGTACTGACGGCAATTGCAACCAGTATTAAAGAACCGCCCATGGTGGGCGTACCGGTTTTACTGATATGGGATTCAGGTCCATCATTTCTGACCACCTGGCCAATCTGTCTGAAACTGAGATGTCGGATCATCGTAGGACCCACAATCAGGGCAATTCCCAATGCGGTCATTACCCCTAAAATGGCCCGTAATGTCAGATATTGAAAGACATTAAAGCCGGTGTAATACTGGCTCAGATATTCACTCAGTATTAACAGCATCAGGCTTCTCCTCCAACGGCCAGTGCATCCGCCAGCTTATCCAGCTTCATAAAGCGAGAGCCTTTAATCAAGCACGCCACATCTTTATTCAGTGCATTTTTCAGTTCCGCTTCCAACTCTGACAGCTCATTGAAATGCTGTGCATTATCAGCAAACTCTGCCGAGGCCAGCTGGCTTTGCTGCCCAATGGTAAACAACCGTTTCACACCAGCTGCCTGTGCATCTCGACCTAACTGTTGATGAATAGCAGTACTTTCTGGTCCGAGCTCGCCGAAATCACCCAGTACCAACCAATGTTCCCCCGGGAACTGCATCAAAGTTTGCAGGGCCTGACGAAACGATCCGGGATTAGCATTGTAGGTATCATCAATCACTAATGCGTTATTAACCGCTTCGCGTAATTTCAAGCGATGCGGAACAGCTTTGATTGCAGCCAAACCTTTAACAATTGCTTCCGGCTCAATGCTGAGCGCTGAACATACCGCAATGGCCGCTAAGGCATTGCTGACATTATGAATTCCGGGTAACGGTAAAAAGATAAAATGACAAACCCCATCCAGTCGCACCATAAAATGACTACCGGTAATGGCTAACTGCAGGTCTAATGCGACAATATCTGCGGGTTGCTGCAGCCCAAAGCTGATGTGTTGGCGCGCTCCCAGTATTTGTTTCCATAAATCGCCATAAGGCATATCGGCATTGATTACCGCAACGCCATCAGCTTTCAGGCCGGCATAGATTTCACCTTTTGCTTCAGCCACGCCCTGCAATGAACCAAAACCTTCGAGATGCGCTGCGCCGACATTATTGATTACAGCAACATCGGGCTCCGCCATGGCAACCAGAGTGGCAATCTCACCTGAATGATTTGCGCCCATTTCGATCACCGCATAATCGTAGCTATCATTAAGACGCGTCAGGGTAAGCGGAACACCAAGATTATTATTCAGATTTCCTTTTGTAGCCAAAACGTTGCCGGATTGCGCCAGAATGGATGAAATCATTTCCTTAAGCGTGGTTTTACCGTTACTACCTGTTACCGCGACAACTTTTGCATGACTGTTTTCCCGCCATAGTCTGGCAATCGCTCCGTAGGCTTTGGTGACATCATCAACCACAATCTGAGGCAGTTCATTGGCAATATACCGATTAACTAATGCACCACTTGCACCCGCCAAACGTGCCTGCTCTATAAAATCATGGCCATCCATATTCTCGCCGGACAGCGCGACAAACAAATCACCCTTTTCAATCTGACGGCTATCAATCTTGCTGCCTGTCATCACGGCATCTTCGCCGTGTAACTCGGCGTTCAGTTGCTCAGCAATTTTGCTCAGGTGAATAGTGGTCATAAAGTTACCCTTGTTGCTGAGTGACGTTTGTGTATGGCCTGCATCGCTATCTCGTTATCATTAAAAGGTGTTTTTACGCCAGCGACTTCCTGAAATTGTTCATGGCCTTTTCCGGCTATAAGGACCATGTCATCAAGAGCAGAATCGATAATGGCGTATTCGATCGCTAGCTTTCTATCAGCTTCAATATGAATATCTGCTTGTTTGTGGCAACCAGCCAGGATCTGCTCGATGATTTTCATACTTTCCTCACCACGCGGGTTGTCATCAGTAACGACCAGTTTGTCGGCTAACTCACTGACGATTTTCCCCATCAAAGGCCGTTTGCCTTTGTCGCGTTCACCACCACAACCAAATACACACCAGAGTTTCGAACGACTATCCATATGCTGACGCATGCCCAGCAGGGCTTTTTCCAAAGCGTCCGGGGTATGGGCAAAATCAATCACGACTGACGGTTGCAGACTGCTCGCCAACAGTTGCATGCGTCCATTTACACTGGTTAATTGATTTAATCCGTCGGCAATTTCATCCGTTGACCAACCAATTAACGCAAGTACACCGGCGGTTGCCAATAGATTTTCGACATTGAATCTGCCGAGTAAACGGGTTTGAATGGCCACTGTTTGCTGCGCATTATGTAAATTGAATTGCAAGCCATTAGTTGTCGCCTGAATATCACTGGCAAACACATTTGCTTTGGAATTACTGCAGCTATACTCCACACTGTTAATCTGATTTTTTTTAAGTAAAGACAATATCTGCTGACCAAAGTCATCGTCAGCATTGACTACTGCAGCCTCTAGCGATGCAAAATCAAATAAACGTTGTTTTGCCGCCGCGTACTCCAACATACTCTGGTGATAATCAAGATGATCCCGACTTAAATTGGTCAATACGGCATAGTTAATATCAACAAAATTCAGCCGTCCCTGTTCCAAAGCATGTGAAGATGCTTCCAGAGCGACGTACCGAATTCCGTTGTCACGCATTTCTGCAAGCATTGCTTGTAAACGCACGGGGTCCGGCGTTGTCATGCCGTGATCTTTTATCTCAGTTAGTCTTCCACTGCCCAATGTTCCTATAACACCATAAGGTTGACCGGCGTTTTCCAGTGCCTGAGCGATAAACTGGGTGACAGAAGTTTTACCATTGGTACCGGTGACCGCTATGACCGTCATTGTTGCCGAAGGATATTGATAGAATGCCGCAGCCAGGCGAGCGGTTTGCTCCTTCAAATCATTAACAGCAACCATTTCAATTTGCCGTTGTTGCAGATGTTTTCTCAGCTCCGGTTTCAAAGGTGCTTCTGCTGAATAGCAAACAGCTGCAATTTCGGCTTTAGCTGCCTGCTTAATATGTTGGTCTCGGATTTCCAGATCTGTCGCTAAGGCAAAAAACAAATCTCCTGATTTGAGCCGACGGCTATCCAGACTGAGACCGCTAACCACTGTTGTCGACACCGTGTCACTATCAACCAGCTGCATTAAATCAATTAGGCGCATTTGATAGTTCATTGATGCGCCACCTGTAATTGCGTTTGGGGAAGTGCATCAGGCGCAATATTCAGTAAACGCATGGCACCCACCATGACATCAGCAAATACTGGTGCGGCTACTGCACCACCGTAATACTCTTCGCCTGTTGGTTCATCAATCACCACCACCATTGCCAAGCGTGGATTTTTGGCCGGTATCAAACCAGCAAATAGCGATTGATACTCACTCTCGGTATACCCTCCCGCCATAGCTTTTTTAACCGTGCCTGTTTTTGCGGCTACACTGTAATTTGGTACCGCCGCCCGTTGGGCAGTCCCACCTGGAAGCACAACCAATTCCATCAAACCGCGTACGGTTTCCATTAAATCTTTGGAAAAAACTCGACGTCCCTTGGGTGTTTTATCCTGTTTGATAAACGTGACATTGCGCATAATGCCGCCATTACCAATGATGGTATAAGCTCTGGCGAGTTGTAACGTATTTGTTGCCAATCCATAACCGTAAGCCAGCGTGGCCCGATCCAAGGTTCGCCATGTCCGCGGATCAGGTAAAGTTCCCATGGCTTCCCCCGGGAAATAGGCGCCACTTTCAGCGCCCATGCCAAAACTGGCAAAATCCTGCCACAATTCCATTGGTTCAAGTTCCAACGCAATTTTGCTGGCCGCAACATTACTCGACTTTTGAATTGATGTGGCCAAATTAATGATGCCGTAATCGCGGAAATCACGGATAGTATGCCCACTGACCCGCATCGTACCCGGATGTGTATTGATCATCGTGTTGAGATCAAATTTGCCTGATTTCAAACCACTGGCAACGGTAAAAGGTTTTACTGTTGAACCTGGTTCAAACAGATCGGTCACAGCACGATTACGTAAGTCAGCCGACTGCACACCATAACGATTATTTGGATTAAAAGCTGGTTGATTAACCATCGCCAAGACTTCACCAGTCTGAACATCCAGAATCACCGCAGAGCCTGATTTCGCGCCATGCTTATCAACCGCGTTTTTAAGCGCGTTATAACTCAGATACTGCAAACGCAAATCGATACTTAACTGGATGTTTTCACCAGCTTTTGCCGGGCGAATAGGATCGCCACCACCAACAAAATTACCTTTACTGTCTCGCACCATGCGACGCAGTCCAGGTACACCGGTCAGTAATGGCTCGTAGGTAAGTTCCAGTCCTTCCTGACCAACATCATCAATATTGGTAAAGCCCACCACATGGGCTGTTACTTCACCTGTTGGATAATAGCGTTTGTATTCGCGTTGCAACGCAACGCCACCAATTTTTAATTGTTTTACCTGATCCGAGATTTCCGGCTTGACCCGACGTTTTAAATAAAGAAATTCACGTTCAGGGTTCTGATAAATCCGTTCACGAATATTATTGGCATCAATGCCCAGAATAGAAGCTAATTTGGTCAGCTTTGGATCTTCTGCATCTGTTACCTGAGGGTTTAACCAAACAGAATGGACTGGGGTACTTATCGCCAAAGGTTCGCCATGACGATCCAGAATCATTCCCCGATGGGCCACAATTGGAACATTACGCAGATGCCGGGCATCGCCTTGGTTACGCAGAAAATCAGGGTTTAACACCTGAATATCCACCAGTCGCCATAACAGACCCAGACCAATCAGGATAAAGGACAGTCTGACCAGATTCAGCCGCCAGCTGCCGGTTTGCTGATATCCGTTTTGCTTGCGCCGACTCATGGTTTGACCACCACGGTTTGTTCATTACTGGGTACCTGCATATTCAGGCGGGTACGGGACTGCTGTTCAACTCTGGCTGGACTGGCCCATGTGCTCTGTTCCAGTAACAATTTGCCCCACTCTTCATTCAATTGATCACGTCTGTTTTCCAATTGCTGCAACGCGACAAATTCGCTACGACCCGCATGCTTGGTATAGATCACTGCAACTGATGAGACCAGCACCAATAAAGTCATGACTAGCACAGGCAAATCAATACGGATATGTTCGAAAAACGTAGGCCAGATCATGCAAGTTTCTCCGCCACACGTAAGACCGCACTGCGAGAGCGAACATTCACCGATAACTCAGCTTCATCCGCTTTGATGGCCTTGCCGATAATTCTAAGACGAGGATTTAATTGGTCTGCTGTCACCGGAAAATGCGCGGGCAAATCATCACCTTTCGCCTGGTCGCGGAAAAAACGTTTGACGATGCGATCTTCCAGCGAATGAAAACTGATAACGACCAATCTACCGCCCACAGCCAGGATCTCTAAAGCCTGTTCCAGTGCACTGGTTAATTCTTCCAGTTCACTATTGATGAAAATACGAATGGCCTGGAAAGTACGCGTCGCCGGATGTTTGAATTTATCGCGGGTTGGACTCGCTTTATCCACCAAATCAGCCAACTGTTTTGTTGTGGTGATAGGGGTATGTTCACGTGTTTCCACAATGGCGGAAGCAATACGTTTACCGTAACGTTCTTCACCCAGCGTTTTAATCACAGTAGCAATTTCGCTCATTTCAGCACTGGCAAGCCATTCGGCCGCACTCATGCCGGATGTCGGATCCATCCGCATATCCAATGGGCCATCATGTTGAAAACTGAATCCACGTTCAGCCTCATCAAGTTGTGGTGAAGACACACCGATATCCATCAAAATACCGTTTACCTTCCCTTGCCAGAGCCGGGAATGGATAACCGTTGAAAGTTCAGAGAAAGCACAATGTTCAATCGCAAAGCGCGTATCCATTTTCGCCAATGCCTGACCTGCTTCCACTGCAGTTGGATCACGATCCAATCCTAATAAACGACCGTTTGCTGAAAGTTGTTGGAGAATGGCACGAGAGTGACCACCACGACCAAAAGTCGCATCCACATAGATACCGTCAGGCTGAATAAACAGTCCCTCGACGGTCTCTTTCAAAAGGACCGGTTGATGTGTTGGGAGTTGGTTTGTCATGACTCCGCCCTATATCGACAGCGTTTCGAGTTCGGCTGGCAGTATTGCGTCAAAGTCTTCCTGAAGACATGCGTCCATCAATGTATTCCAGCTTTGTTCATCCCACAGCTCAAACTTGTTTCCCTGACCAATCATCACGATATTTTTATCTAAACCTGCGAATTCACGTAGTTTTGCCGGCAACAAGATGCGACCGTTGCTATCCATTTCACACTCGGTGGCATAGCCGAGCAGCATGCGTTTGAGGCGACGAACCTGAGGATTCAAACTTGGTAGCGCAGATAGTTTTTGTTCAACCGTTTCCCATTCTGGCAGTGGATAAACCTGTAGACAGTGGTCTGAGTGATCGATGGTGATCACCAAACGGCCCTCGCAGCAGACATCAAGATGCTTACGGAACTTGGCTGGAATGGCCATCCGTCCCTTTGCATCCAGATTGAAAGTTGCTACGCCTCGAAACACTGTTAGTCCTCAAATTGAAGGATCCACAAAGATCCACTTTTCCCCACTTTCCGACACTATAGGAGTGCAACATAACGAAGTCAAGCATCAAAATTAAGAAAATCCTCTTTTTACGACAAGGACTTAGCGCAATTTCATGAAAGTGGGGAGAAAGTGGATCAAGGTGAAAACGAGGACTTATTTCTTATCAAAAAACTGGCATCGGAAGTTAAAGTAGATTCTAGAATAAAGGCAGAATTTGACTCGCAGAAAAAATATTTTCAGATGGGTGAAACAGAAAAAGTTTGAGATGGCCGATAAGCCGGGTTCTGTCGTGGACAATCATTCATCTGGGACAGATGTCACCATCTGCCTCAAGCAACCTACCCGGGAACCATGCGGGCCGCATGTCATGCCGAAGCATTTGTTCCTCTATTTGGTCTTGCTCCTGGTGGGGTTTACCATGCCACTTCTGTTACCAGAAGCGCGGTGCGCTCTTACCGCACCCTTTCACCCTTACCTGAACTTACATTCAGGCGGTTTACTCTCTGTTGCACTGGCCGTGGACTTACGTCCCCCAGGCGTTACCTGGCACCTTACCCTTTGGAGCCCGGACTTTCCTCACTTTTGCAAGCGCGATTGTCTGGCCATCTCAACGCACTATTTTACCGGAGCAGCATTATTTTTGCTGAAGTTTCAACGCCATTTCATAGGCTTTGTTTTTCTTGATACCGAGAATGGAGGCTGTAATGGCAGCAGCCTGTTTTAAAGACACCTCATCTAGCAGGATTTGTAACACTCTGACCTCTTCCGCCTCATCGCTATCGACAACTGCCGCCTGCCCCTCAACCAGCAACACAATCTCGCCTTTTTGGTGATTAGCATCATTGATAACAACGTCCACTAACTCTGCCAAAGGCAAGGTGACAATGGTTTCAAACATTTTGGTCAGCTCACGTGCCAGACAGGCTTTTCGATCGCCACCAAAGACTGTCAACATATCCTGCAAACTGGCTACCATGCGTTTAGGGCTTTCATAAAAAATCAGCGTACGGGGCTCATTTGCCAGACTTTTTAGGGCCTGGAGGCGTGCGGTCGATTTTGGTGGTAAAAAGCCTTCAAAGGCAAAGCGTTCTGCAGATAATCCTGAAGCGGATAACGCAGCGATAACGGCACACGCGCCCGGAATAGGAATTACTTTAATTCCCTGTTCACGCGCCATATTGACCAATCTATAACCAGGATCACTGATTAAGGGTGTGCCGGCATCCGAAATCAGAGCAATTGATTCACCTGCGGCAATGCGTGATAACAATAATTCACTGCGTTGCTGTTCATTGTGTTCATGCAATGAAATAGTGGAGGTTTCAATTCCATGATGCTGCAACAGATATTTGCTATGGCGGGTATCTTCAGCGGCAATCACATCTACTGAGGACAGAACTTCAATAGCGCGCGCTGAAATATCCGCCAGATTTCCAATTGGGGTGGCAACGATATAAAGTGCGGCTGTTGTATCTTTCACGGTAACTATCCTGAAAAAAAATATTGATTCTGGTCGTAATATACGCGAACAGGTAAGATGATGCCTTCTCCGAACTAAATTTGATGTAGCTTATGACGCAACGATTTTCCGCCCTGTTTATGTTGTTGGTATTACTGGCTTTAACCGCCTGCCAACCGATATCAATGGATACCAAACCATCAGCCCCAGAGATGACGTCGTTAATTTCTGAAGCAGAAAAACAGGGGGATTATGCGGTTGCTGCAGAAGATTATCTTGCCCAAGCAGCGGAATCTGAAGGTGCACTCAAATCGGCATTTCAATATCGCGCGGCAATGATGCAGTATGAGTTAGGTGAACTGGCTGAAGCAGATGCACTGCTCGCTGAAACCAACCTCGAACAACTTTCCTCACGTGAACAACTCACAGCCAATATGCTGCGCGCAGATATCGCCTTATTGAATCTGGATGGTCAGCAAGCACTAACCCATTTGGACAAGATTGATTTTGACAGTGCCAATGAAGCACAACAAAAACGCATTCTGGAACTGAGAATCACCGCTTACGATTTGACTGAAAACATGCTGGAAAAGGCTCTGGCTCATATCAAGTTAGATCCAATGCTGCCTGAGAGCGAACGGGAAAATAACCATCTCGCGTTGTGGCAGACATTACTGAAAATGACTCCACAGGCATTGGATTTATACAATCCTGGCCAACCACCCGCTGAAGATAGTGGTTGGTTTGCTCTGGCGTATGCCTTTAAGGCTTATGAAAATAATCCCGAAGCCATGGAAGTTGCGATTGAAGACTGGCAATACAGTTATCCAAATCACCCGGCTGATATTGAACAATTAAAAAAATCTATCAAAACGCCTCTTCGCCTTCCTCAACAACTGGATTTGATTGGTATCCTGTTACCTGATTCCGGCCCGGCGGCAAACGCTGCTCAAGCTATTCGTCAGGGCATCATTGCTGCCCATTTCAACGCTCGTTCCAATGTACGTTTGCAATTTTACGATGTTCAAACCGGTAACAATGCTAATTCCAATAACGTGATATCACAATACGATAAAGCCGTTGCTGATGGTGCAAATATCGTTATTGGGCCGCTGGATAAAACCTCCGTTGAGTTGCTTGCGGCACATGACACATTAACGATTCCTGTGCTGGCTCTTAACCGAATCAATGAAGATATTGAGCAGAATAATTTTTTCCAGTTTGCCCTGGCGCCTGAAGATGATGCACGAAACCAGGCGGAATATGCCAATAAAATGGGATATAAACGGGCAATTGTCTTAAGTCCCCGCAGTGATTGGGGGGACAGGGTTGCTGAAGCATTTACCAATGAATGGCGCGATTCAGGCGGGCAACTTGTCACTCGTGCTAAATATGATGAAGCAGAAAATGACTATTCTCATATTCTGACACCAATATTGGGAGTAGACAGCAGCGTTCAGCGTTACCAAAACCTGCGTCGTACACTTGGGAAATCCCTGGAATTCGAACCAAGAAGACGTCAGGATGTAGATTTTCTGTTTATGGTGGGCAGGCCTTTAAAAGCACGCCAGCTATTAACCCAGTTACGTTTTCACCGCTCAGGTAAATTGCCAATTCTCGCTACATCCCATGCCTATGGTGGTGAGGCTAATGCACAACAGGATATTGATCTGAATGGGTTAATTTTTACCGATATTCCCTGGATGTTTACCGAGCAATCCCAACAGGATCCTGCCTATACTGCTGTGCGTCGACAGGCCTCTGGTGATGTCGGCAGCTTTATCCGTTTAGCAGCATTGGGGGTTGATGCCTATCGCATGATTCCTTTCCTGATAGCGATGAGTGGTTCAGAAGATGAAAAATATAATGGAGCAACAGGCATACTGACTATTAATGAACAGGGTCAGATTGAACGTACTATGTCCTTTGCCACCATACGTAATGGATTGATTGAACCATTAAACATTGAATAAAGCCTATGGCAGAACATCTCCAGTCTGGTAAGCAGGCAGAACAATTAGCCTGTAACTACCTGGAAAAGCAGGGTTTAAAGCTTGTGAAGCGAAATTTTTATTGTCGTCGGGGTGAGATTGATTTGATCATGCAGGATGGACAAACCTTAGTCTTTATTGAGGTGCGTTATCGTCGTAATGGTTATCATGGAAGCGCTCTGGAAAGTATTACAAGCCGTAAACAATCACGTATCATCACCACAGCCCAACATTATCTGATGCAATCGGGATGGGCACACAACTGTCGATTTGATGCCATCGCCATCACCGCAAATCAACCCGATCAAATATTATGGATTCGCGATGCTTTTCAACTAAACTAACAGCATTTTTCAGCACCCACCCAACGAGGAAAATATTCATGTACCAATTCAGACTGGTTTTCTTACTGATACCCATTTTATTGTTGCAAGCCTGTGCAGCAGCAGTTGTGGGCGGTGCAGCTACCACGGCTGCGGTTGCCTATGACCGTCGGACAGCAGGCGCCATCCTTGACGACCAAAGCATCGAAATCAAAGCCAAATATGCCATTTTCCAGGATAAAGATCTCTATAACCAGAGCAATATTAATGTGACCAGTTATAACGGCTTCGTATTGCTCTCCGGCGAAACACCTACTGAATCACTTAAACAAAAAGCTACTACTTTGGTTAAAGATATTCCTAAAGTACGCAAAGTCTACAATGAGCTGGCGATTTCAGGCCCTAGCGCTTTAACTTCCCGTAGCAGCGACAGCTGGATCACCACCAAGTTAAAAACAAAAATGACCCAGGACGAAAATGTTGACCCTTTTTATGTGAAAGTAGTGACAGAAAGAGGCATCGTTTATCTTATGGGTAAACTCACCAAGGCTGAGGCAGATCAGGCTGTAGCCGTTGCTCGCTCAACCAAGGGTGTATTACGCGTAGTAAAAATATTCGAATATATAGATTGATTAATCTGTGTCATCAAAGCCCCTCTCCGAGGGGCTTTTTTTTAAAACGGTTTCACTACGGCCAGGATCATTACAGCAATTAAAATCAGTACAGGCATTTCGTTAAACCAGCGATAAAACCCGTGACTGTGTTGATTTTTATCCGCGGCAAACTGTTTAAGCATTCGCCCACACATACCATGATATGCAAACAGTAATACCACCAGCGTCAGTTTGGCATGCAACCAGTGCATGGATTTTAATTGCTCCAGCGTGTAATAACTCATCAGCCAGATCCCCAGAACCAAAGCAACAATGGCACTTGGTGTCATGATGCCCCGGTAGAGTTTGCGCTCCATAATTTTAAAACGATCCCTGCCTTCCTGGTCTTCACACATGGCGTGGTACACATACAGCCTTGGTAAATAAAACAATGCGGCAAACCAGGTGACAACCGCCATTAAATGGAACGCTTTTACCCATAACATCTGCTATGACTCCTTATCAAAAAGAATGATAGTATCAGTCATATTAAACTGGAGATCACCGATGTCGGATGAACGAAGATATTTTAGTCGAATCCCTTTTACGGCGAATGCTCATATTTTAACGACTGAGGGTGATATGTATCTGAATTGTCGGGTCATTGATGTGTCACTTAATGGGCTGTTGATTGGCCGGCCAGAAAACTGGGCAGGCAAACTGACAGATCATTTTACCGTTGATTTGTTGCTCGACGAGGCACAGGTGGTGATTAAAATGCAGGCGGAAATGGCGCATATGGATGCCAACAGCATCGGTTTTCATTGCAAACTAATCGACCTTGACAGCATTACCCATTTGAAAAAACTGGTGGAATTAAATCTTGCTGACGAAGGCTTACTGCATCGCGAACTTTCAGCCTTAGTGGATATGCCCGAAAACTGAAATGGCTTGCTCACAACCAGCCATCTTTCAGTGCGTCAATAGCCTGTTGCAAATGATGCACAGCAATCACTTTAAGCCCTGGAATTACTTTTCTTGGGGCATTGGCAGCGGGAACAAGGGCCACTTTAAAGCCGTGTTTTCCTGCATCACGGATCCGTTCTTCTCCGGCCTGAACTGGCCGAATTTCACCAGTCAAACCGACTTCACCAAACACCACCCAGTCTTGCGGTATGGCTTTATTGCGTAAACTGGAAATCACCGCTGTCAGCACGGCCAGATCGGCACCGGTTTCACTTAATTTCACGCCACCCACAACATTGATAAATACATCCTGATCATGGCAGGTAATACCGCCATGTCGGTGCAAAATTGCCAATAACATAGCCAGACGATTTTGTTCCAGGCCGACTGAAACACGACGTGGATTGCCCAACGGACTTTCATCAACCAAAGCCTGAACTTCAACCAGCATTGGCCGGCTGCCTTCACGGATCACCGTGATCATGCTGCCAGGAACGGCTTTTTCGCCTCTTGATAGAAATATTGCCGAAGGATTACTGACTTCTTTCAGGCCCAGCTCGGTCATGGCAAATACGCCGAGTTCATTGACAGCGCCAAAGCGGTTTTTGACAGCACGTAAAATACGGAACCGTGTCGAACTGTCACCTTCAAAATACAATACGGTATCAACCATATGCTCCAAAACCCTTGGCCCGGCTAAAGCTCCCTGCTTGGTAACATGTCCCACCAGAATCATCGTGATGCCACTGGATTTGGCAAACCTTACCAACTGGGCTGCACTTTCACGCACCTGTGCCACTGTTCCGGGCGCCGATTGCAACAATTCGGTAAATACCGTTTGAATCGAATCAATAACCATCACCTGCGGTTGACGCTGATGAGCAATAGCCATCATTTGTTCGGCATGAGTCTCTGCCAGTAAATCAACCGGGGTTTCCTCCAACTGTAAGCGTTCAGCACGCAAACGAATTTGCTGTAACGATTCTTCCCCACTGATATAAAGCGGATTAATACCACTAAGCTCGGCCATACTAGCCATAGCTTGCAGTAATAGAGTTGACTTACCAATCCCGGGATCGCCACCAATAAGCACGACAGAACCGGTTACCAGCCCGCCACCCAGAACCCGATCCAATTCCGGCAGTCCGGTAGACCAACGCACTGCCTGTTCAGAAGTAATGCTTTTTAATGCCTGTACAGTATTTTGTTGCTGGCCGGCATAACCCGTATGTTTGTTCATTGCCGTAGAAGGTTTGGCGCTACTCTGCACGGATTCTTCAAGACTGTTCCATGCACCGCAATCTGCACAGCGCCCAGCCCATTGTGGGGTCTGAGCGCCACACTCACGGCAGACATACACTCGCTTGGCTTTAGCCATTCAAATATTCCCTTTGAACTCTCGGTGTCACACAGGTTAATAATTCATAGGGTATGGTTCCGGCTTTATCGGCTAACCATTCAACCGCCAACTCGTTGGCCCCCCAGATAATCACCTCATCATCCAGTTGCGCCTGGGGACAATCATTCAGATTGACGCAGACGGTATCCATCGAGACGCGACCAATAATCGGCACATCTTTACCTCGAATCAAGACTTTGCCAAGATTGGATAAATGACGACTGTAGCCATCACCGTAACCGATGCTGACCACGCCCATACGCACGGGTTTATCAGCGGTCCACTGACCGCCATAGCCGACTTCATCCCCAGCTTTTAATTGCTGCGTCGCAATCAATTTGGAGATCAATTGCATGACCGGCTTGAGTCCAACATCAGCCCCTGATTTATTGGCAAATGGTGAGGCGCCATACAACATCAGACCAGGCCTTATCCAGTCATAATGCGATTCAGGCAAACTTATAATCGCTGCTGAATTAGCCATACACACTGGCAAGCCTGTTGTTTCAGCCAGATTTTTCATAACCGTTAATTGTTGGATATTACGTTCATCATTTAATAAATCCGAGTTGGCAAAATGGCTCATTAAACCAAGCTTGCTCACCAGATCTGAACGTTGTTCAAGTCCATCAATAATCTTTATTACGTCCTGTTGTGGTAAACCTAGACGGTGCATACCGGTTTCCAACATCAGCCATAAAAAAGGTAATGGCTGATGGATTTGCGCTTTTAATAAAAACTCAAGATGCTGTTGCTGATGCAAGACCGGCGTCAACTCAAATTCAGCAGCCAACTGCCATTCTTCTAGGGTGCTGACACCTTCAAAAATGGTAATCGGCTGGACAAATCCATGTTTACGTAACGTTAATGCTTCACTAAATCGGGCCACTGCAAATGCATCACTTTGCATGAGCGCCTGAGCAACCTGAATGACGCCGTGCCCGTAAGCATCAGCTTTAATGACCGACATCACTTTACTGTTTGGGGCGAAATGACGAACTTGTTGCAGATTATGTTTCAGTGCTGCCAGATCGATTCGGGCAAACGGATAGCGACTCACGATTCATTATCACCGTAATCTTGGTAGTAAGCAGGGGCAAAGTTTTCAAACCGGGTGTATTTGCCCTGAAAGGTTAATGCCACGGTGCCGATAGGACCGTTACGCTGTTTACTGATGATGATTTCAGCTTTGCCTTTTTCTGCAGAATCTTCGTTATACACTTCATCACGATAGATAAACACAATGATATCGGCATCCTGCTCAATTGCACCTGACTCACGTAGATCTGACATAACCGGACGTTTATTCGGTCGCTGCTCCAGTGAACGGTTTAACTGGGATAACGCAATTACCGGCACATTGAGCTCTTTGGCCAGTGCTTTTAATGAACGGGAAATTTCTGAAATCTCATTGGTACGATTTTCTGCCTGACGACCGTTGGCACTGCCACTCATTAGCTGCAGGTAATCGACAATGATCAAACTCAGGCCATGCTCACGTTTTAAACGTCTCGCCCGGGCTCTCAGTTCAGAGGGAGTCAAACCACCGGTATCATCAATAAACAACGGAGCTTCATTTAATAACGCTATGGCTGAGGTTAAGCGTGGCCAGTCATCATCGTTTAATCGACCAGTACGTAAACGATGCTGATCGATTCGACCTAGCGAAGACAACATCCGCATTGCTAATGAGTCAGCAGGCATTTCCATACTGAATACGGCAACGGGCTGTTTGCTGTGAATCGCGGCATTTTCAGCAATATTCATTGCAAAGGTGGTTTTACCCATCGACGGTCGACCAGCGATAATGACCAGATCGGCAGGCTGTAAACCAGATGTCTGATCATCAAAATCAATAAAGCCGGTTGGCAAACCGGTGATACCGCTATCCTGTTCAAACAGCGTATCAATTTTATCGACCACCTTACTCAGAACATCTTTGACCTGAATAAAACCGCCACCACGTTTGGCACCTTTTTCTGCGATTTCAAAAACGCGTCGCTCAGCAGTATCGAGCATTTCTTCGCTATTACGGCCTTCAGGCGTAAATGCCATATTGGCAATATTATTACCAATCTGGATAAGCTGACGCAGAATCGAACGTTCACGAACGATCGAGGCGTAGGCTTTGATATTTGCAGCACTGGGAGTATTGCGCGCTAAGGCACCGAGATAAGCCAATTCACCGACTTTATCCAGTTCACCGCGCTGATTGTGCCATTCTGCCAACGTGATCACGTCTACAGGATTGGCTTGTTCCATTAATTCGGCTATGCCACGGAAAATAAGTTGATGGTCGTGACGATAGAAGTCCTGCTCAACCAGGAGATCAGATACCTGTTCCCAGGCACTGTTATCAAGCATCAAGCCGCCTAAGACCGATTGTTCAGCTTCAACTGAATGCGGCGGGACCTTCAGGGCCTGAGTTGCGCTGTCTTGATAGCTTTCTGGATAAGTTATCTGTTCCACAGCATTCGTCCAAGCTGGTTAAACAAGCATTTGATTCAATATTAGCGAATCACAAAATTACTGGGACATGGAACACCATGTCCCAATTTTTAACTACTTTTTACTGCTCTTGCTCTTTGGCAATCGCTTCTGCTTCTTCACGTGCAGCATCACGTGCTTTACGAGCTTCTTCAGCAGCAGCAATGGCAGCCAGCTCAGCTTCAGAAGTGATATTGACTTTCACACTCACAACAACATCAGCATGCAATTGCACATCAATGTTGTATTCACCAGTGTGGCGTAAAGGTCCTGTTGGTAAACGAACTTCATTACGGTCTACATCAGCGCCTTTTGCATTGACCGCATCAGCGATTTCTGCAGCAGTAACCGAACCGAATAATTTACCTTCAACACCAGCGTTAGCCATGATATCGACTTCACCAGCTGCAACCAGCTTTTTCTCACGTTCCTGAGCTGCAGTAAGTAATTTGGCAGCAGCCGCTTCAAGTTCAGCGCGACGAGCTTCAAATTTTTCTCTGTTGTTTTTGTTGGCAGGCAAAGCCTTACCAGCAGGAACCAGGAAGTTACGACCATAGCCAGCTTTTACACTAACTTCATCACCCAGATTACCCAGCTTTTGAACTTTTTCCAGCAAAATTACTTGCATCGTTCTAACCCTCATTCGCAGTCTCAGACTGCTTATAAAATAACCGCGTTACGCGATTGCGCGTTTGCGAAAATTAAACCATTGTTCCAATATGCCCAGTGTGGCAGTTAAAATCATCATTTGTGGCAGCATTAACACCATCAGCACATACATTACGACTAACCAGGCGACTGACTTTTGTTTCAATCGAACGATTGCATGTGCAACCGCAATACCTTGTAATGCAAAAAGCACTAACAGCACCGGTAAACAATCAACCAGCAACGTCAAAGACCCCGCCATTCCAGTCAGGGAAAGCCCCATCAAGACGGCTGTCACAGTCGCCAGTGTTTTACCCAGAGTAATCTGAGTAAACTCACTGCCAAATGCACCCTCGTTATATAACGAGGCTTGCCATGCACGGCCAATCAAAATGCCCAGAATAATATTGACACTTACTGCTGCGGCAATCAGACCGGTCATCATGCTGGCCATTTGTACCAGAAAGTTTTGCGTTTCTGTGGCGTTCATTTGCCAACCGGGTTGTTCAGATAGTAATTGAACAAATGGTGTCAGCATTTCCTGCCACCACAATGCCGGATTAGGCAAAAAGATATGTGATATCAGTACCACCAGAATACCGACTCCGGCCGCAGCCAGAAGCGCCCGTTCCAAAGAACGACTGTATCCCAGCACCAGTGTCACCAGATAAGCCGGTAACCAACTGGTCAGCAATAACGCCAATGCAATCCAGAGTTGTCCGAATAACAGTCCGGCGACGGCAGCAAACACTACCAAGGTTGCGGCCATTACCCGGAGGCCTTCTTGAGGGCCTACACGTAATGTGGCCAGCACAATTACCCCGCTAGCGAGATAATTGAGTGGTGGGAGCAACATTGCAGCGACCGATAGCAAAGCAGCTGCCAAAGCAGCCTGCCAGCGACCTTTCATTGCAAAATCAGCGATTCCCCGCAACATAATATTTTGATCTTAACCTTACAACTGAAAAGCTAAATTACTTGTGCATGTCACAGTAAGGCAGCAATGCCAGAAACCGTGCACGTTTGACACAAGTTGACAGCTGACGCTGGAAACGAGCTTTAGTACCGGTAATACGACTTGGAACGATCTTGCCTGTTTCAGTAACGAAATTCTTAAGCAGGTTTACGTCTTTATAATCGATTTGTTTCACACCTTCAGCGGTGAAACGACAAAATTTTCTACGTCTGAAAAAACGTGCCATCGTGATATCTCCTGATTAGGCTTTTGAAGCGGGTTTTTCGTCGTCTTTGCGCATCATAGGAGAAGCTTCTGTAACAGCTTCGTCCATGCTGACAACAAGGTGACGGATAACGGCATCATTAAAACGGAAAGCAGTTGTGACTTCGTTCAATTGCTCAACATCACATTCAACATTCATCAACACATAATGTGCTTTGTGAACTTTGTTGATTGGATAGGCCAATTGACGGCGGCCCCAGTCTTCCAGACGGTGAACCTGACCACCAGCAGCGGTCAAAGTTTGGGTATAGCGCTCAATCATACCGGGCACTTGTTCGCTCTGATCAGGGTGGACCAGAAACACGATTTCGTAATGTCTCAATTTGAGCTCCTCACGGTTTATACAGCTTGCTGAAAAATTTCAGAAAGCAAGGAGTTTTACCTATCAAAGGCAATCTGGCATTTTACTTTATTTTACTACCTGCTCACAAGCGGCGTTGACGATCCGCTTCAAATAAGCAGACGCCTGCAGCAACAGATACGTTGAGACTCTCGGCGGCTCCCTGCATCGGGATATACATAACCTGATCACAATGATCTCTGGTCAACCTGCGAATACCCTGCCCTTCAGCTCCCAAGATGATCGCTAACGGCCCCTTGAGATCGGCTTGGTAAAGACTTAACTCGCTCTCCCCAGATGTGCCGACCAGCCAGATCCCTCTTTGCTGCAGATCCCTTAATACCCGCGCAAGATTGGTCACCTGAATAAACGGCAGGCGCTCAGCAGCACCACTGGAAATTTTGATCGCTGTCGGCGTTAACCCTGAGGCACGATCTTTGGGTGCAATCACGGCATGCGCTCCGGCCGCCTCCGCGGTACGCAGACATGCGCCCAGATTATGAGGATCCTGGACACCATCCAGAATCAACAAAAACGGTGTTTGCTGTAAATTATCCAGTATTGTGTCTAGATCCGTTTCATCCAACACAGCTAATGGATGACAGCGGGCAACACAGCCCTGATGACGACTTTCCGGCACCATATCATCCAGTTGATGACGTTGGGTTTTATGTAAACGAATCCCCTGATCGCCAGCCAGCTTGTAAATGGTCTCCACACGTTGATCATGGCGTTCGTCAGCCACCCAGATTTCGGCCACACGTGAAACAGGCGACTCAAGAGCCGCCTGTACCGCATGTAAACCAAAAATCAAATCCTGAGATGGTGCCTGATTTCTTTCTGATGTGCCTTTACGGCGTTTGGTAGGCTTCAGCTTCCTGTCCCTCAACAATAGGTTTAACAATAATTTCTACACGACGATTCAACTGTCGCCCGGCTTCGGTATCATTTGTGGCTCGCGGCTCAAGTTCACCACGGCCCATTGGTACCAGACGTTCTTTCAGCACACCTCGTGACGCAAAGTAGTTTGTTACCGATTGCGCCCGGCGTTCAGAAAGTTGCTGATTATAACTTTCTGAACCTTTGCTGTCGGTATGTCCAATGACATGAATTATCGTTTTCGGATAACGCTGCAACACATCAGCGACTTTATTCAGAGTCGGTTCAAAGGCAGGTTTGATGGCTGAGCTGTCAAAGTCAAAAGAGACTTCATTAGAAATATCAATTTTTAAGGATTCATCCTGCAATTGTTGAATTTGCAATTCATTGCGCGCCTGTTCATCGGCCAGCGCCTGATTCATTTCACGCTGCTGATTATCCATATATCGACCAACACCTGCACCTGCCAGACTACCTACTGCGGCACCGGCAATAACACCACCAGCTCCATCATCAATCGCGTACCCGATTATTGATCCTGCAGCTGCGCCAATGGCAGCGCCACGCTTAGTTCGCATGTTAGGATCATCTGCGGCACAACCAGACATCATGATTGCGGTTGAGATTGCTGAGACTAATAAAACTTTTTTCATTGTTATGACTCCTCACTATTGCGTTGCATTCTAGACCCTACGTCATATGGTGACTATACTTGTTTTTAATCTTTACATACGAGAACCACTGCTCATGGACCGTGACTTTATTGCTGTCAGAATTGCCATCCTAACGGTTTCAGATACCCGGACTGAATCCGATGATGTATCAGGAAAAACCTTAAAAGACCGTTTGCTTGCTGCAGGCCATGAGCTGGCTGACAAAAAGATTGTTACAGATGATATTTATCAGATACGTTCTGTTATTTCGCAATGGATATGTGACGAAAAGGTGGACGTTATTATCACCACTGGTGGCACAGGACTAACGGGTAGAGATGGCACACCGGAAGCTGTCAGTGTTTTATTTGATAAAGAAATCACCGGTTTTGGTGAGCTGTTCCGGCAGATTTCCTATGACATTATTCGCACATCGACTGTGCAATCCAGAGCAATAGCCGGCGTGGCAAATGGCACGTTTATTTTTTGTCTGCCTGGTTCTTCAGGCGCTTGTAAAAACGCTTGGGATGATATTTTACAATACCAACTGGATGTTCGGCATCGTCCCTGCAATTTTGTTGAACTCATCCCACGATTGCGTGAGACATGATTCAACTGCAATTATTTTCTACCGCTGGTTGTCATTTATGCGAATTAGCGGTGGAGCAAGTTCATAACTTACCAGCTGCTGACAACATTCAATTGCAGATTATCGAAATTGGTGATGATGATCAGCTGGTAGAGCAATATGGCATCCGCATCCCGGTGATTAAATTTTCTGACGATAGTGAATTGAACTGGCCCTTCACACAGCAAGATATTCTGCAGAAAATTGCTGCTGCAGATCTGGAACTTTAAGTCGACTCACCGCTCTTAACTTTACTGTAAGTTAATCGCTCCGGAGTCACTTGATGAAAGCGTTAGTCTGGCCTCTTTTGGTTTTCTGGTCTGTTTCGACACCAATAATTGCCGCCGAATTTCCGGCTATCCCGGGCCAACGTTATGACGTGGGAGGTTACCAGTTACACATCAATTGCACTGGCTCAGGAAGTCCAACCGTTCTGGTGGATGTAGGGCTTGGCGATGATTCTACTGACTGGCTGCCAATTCAGCAGGCAATTTCTCAAAATTCCCGGATTTGTATATTTGATCGTGCCGGCTATGGCTGGAGTGATTTTGGTCCTGCGCCCAGAACCAGCAATAGAATTGCACAAGAACTGGAAATCTTATTAGAGGAAGCCGATATACCTGCTCCATATATTCTGGTTGGACATTCATTTGGTGGATACAATATTCGTATCTTTGCCGCTAACAATCCGGATATGGTTGCCGGCATGGTATTGGTTGACGCATCGCATGAAGATCAATACAACCAGTTTAAAATTAAACTGCCTAATAATTTCAATCGCCGCGGTACGATTATGATTTTGCCCAAATCGACTGACAGCATGGCGCATGCCAATAAGCCACCAATGTTACGTGAACGAGCATTTCATGCTGCCCGAGCAGAAATTTCTGCTCTCGAACAAAGCGCAGTTCAAGTTCAACAGAATTCTGCTATGCCTGTCGTGCCGCTGATTGTCATCAGTCGCGGTAAACCTGAATGGTATGGAGATCTGGTAATGCAGCAACGCGAAAAAACCTGGATTAATCTGCAGCAGGATCTCACGCATTTATCGCCCATCAGCCAACATATGTTTGCCCATCAGAGTGGTCATGCGATTCCCCATGAACAACCCGAAATCATCATTGAAGCCATAGAAAAGGTGCTGACCCAGGCGAACGCCCGCAATATCCTTTAAAAACAGTTATACTGAGCGCTTTTTTAGCTGGATAACATGACTGTTCTTTACATTGATTCGGATGCTGCGTTAACACAATTTTGCTCGGAAATTCAGCACAGCAAATGGCTGGCCATTGACACGGAATTCCTTCGCGAAAAAACCTATTATCCCCAGTTGTGCCTGATCCAGATTGCCAATGACGATATCATTGCCTGTGTTGATCCCATCGCTATAAAAGATCTCACTCCTTTGCTGGATTTACTTTATCAACCGGATATAACACTGGTTTTTCATGCAGCCCGGCAGGATCTGGAACTGCTGTATCTGTTAAAAAATTCCCTTCCACCAAATCTGTTTGATACTCAGCTGGCCGCGACCATCCTGGGGGATGGCGATCAGATTGGTTATGGCAACCTGGTTAAACAACGTCTTGATGTCAGCCTTGATAAAGCCCATTCCAGAGCCGACTGGACACAGCGTCCATTAAGTCCTGAACAATTGGAATATGCAGCAGATGATGTACGTTATCTGCGCGAGCTTTATCATCAAATGTCTGCCGATCTGGAAAAACAACAGCGTACGGAATGGCTTAAAGAAGATTTTGCCGCCCTGTCCAATGCAGATAATTACGTTGCTGATCCTGAAACAATCTGGCGCAAAATTCGTGGTGCAGGTAAATTAAAAGGTGTGCAACTGGCCGTATTACAGCAACTGGCAGCATGGCGTGAACAGCGCGCAATGGAGCGGGATCGCCCAAGGCGTTGGATTCTCAAAGATGAAGTGATGCTGGATCTGGCAAGATTTGCCCCTGAAAAACCGGAAAAACTCAGTCAAATCCGTGGGCTTGAAGCGCGTGATATTGAACGCAGTGGTCGAGCTATTATTGACGTTATCAGCAAAGCCAAACAAACTCCGCCCGAACAATGGCCAATATTGCTTAAACCTGAACCACTGAGCAATCAGCAGGAAGCTCTGATTGATGCATTGATGGCATTATTACGCAAATTCTGTGATGAGCAATCGATCACTCCTATTGCCGTGGCCAGCCGTAAAGACATTGAAAAGCTGGTACGTGGGGATAAAGATCTTACTTTATTAAATGGCTGGCGATATCAAATCGTTGGCCATCACCTGACTGATTTTATCAGTGGTCATCTGTCAGTTACTGCTGATGCACAACAGATTCATACAAAAGAGGTATAGCAACATGTCGGTACTTATCTGTGGCTCATTTGCCTACGACAATATTATGGTTTTTCCAGACCAATTTAAAAATCACATTCTGCCTGATAAAGTGCATATGTTGAATGTGGCGTTTCTTGTACCTGAATTACGCCGTGAATTTGGTGGTTGTGCCGGTAATATTGCTTTCAATATGAAACTGTTGGGTGATGAGCCAGTACCGATGGGAACAGTGGGCAGCGACTTCGCTACCTATGCTGCCTGGATGGATAAATTTTCGATTATCCGTCGTCATGTGCATGTTAAAGACGATCATTTCACTGCACAGGCTTATATCACTACCGATATTGATGATAATCAGATCACTGCTTTTCATCCCGGGGCAATGAACCTGGCTCATGAAACCAAAATCACCGAAGCGCAAAATATCAAGCTGGGCATTATCGCTCCAGATGGTCGTGATGGCATGATTCAACATGCCCAGCAATTTGCGGATGCCGGCATTCCGTTTATTTTTGATCCGGGTCAGGGTTTACCGATGTTTGATGGTGAAGATCTACTGCAATTTGCCAGACAGGCAACCTATATTGCATTGAATGATTATGAAGCCCAGTTATTTGAAGATAGAACGGGTCTGCCACCCGAAGAAATAGCCAAACTTGTTGAAGCATTAATCATTACCCGTGGCGCTCAGGGCTCACACATCTACACAGAAGGTAAACGTATAGATATCCCATGTGCTAAAGCTGAAAAAGTTGTAGACCCAACTGGTTGTGGGGATGCTTATCGTGCAGGATTATTACATGGTATTTTGCATGGCAAGGATTGGGAAATGACTGGGCGTATCGCCTCGTTATTGGGCGCCATTAAAATTGAACAACATGGCACGCAGAATCATCAATTTACCAGTGAGAGTTTTGCTGAACGGTTTGAACAGAACTTTGGTATGCAGTTAAGTTAAATATATTGTGGCTCTGAGACTGCAATCTGGCAGTTTCAGAGCAAATAATAGCTAAGCTGTAATATAAACGCGGCTAACACGCCAGCGATTACATCATCCAGCATAATGCCAAAACCACCATGTAATTTACGGTCGGCCCATGATATTGGCCATGGCTTCCAGATATCAAAGAATCTGAACAATACAAAGCCCAAAAGCATCCACTGCCAACCTGCTGGCGCGGCAATCATCGTCACCAGATAACCAACAATTTCATCCCATACCACAGCAGAAGGATCGTCCTTTTCAAGCCAATTTACTGCTTGCTGACAAATCCAGATCCCGGCGATAAAAGCAACTACCGTAATGAGTAAATAACTTAACAGCCCGACATCTTGTATCAACCAGTAGATGGGTAATGCGACTAATGTACCCATGGTGCCCGGTGCTTTGGGGGATAATCCCGAACCAAAGCCATAGGCCAGCAAACAGGCTGGTCTTTTGAGCAACTGTGAAAAAGTGACCTTGTTATGCGAAGTGGTCATAGCCTGCCTTTATTTCTGAGAATGCCTGCCATTCACCTTGGGCATTCTGATAAAACATACCTACATCTTCAGTGATTTCACCAATCACTTGAATCATCTCAGGAAACTGTTGTTTAAGTTTCGCCACATTGCCCGCCGTCGCGGTAAAGCATAATTCGTAATCATCACCACCCGTCAAAGCCAGTTGCGTTGCCATTTCTGTGGGCAATTTTTTTAAGGCATCAGAAAATGGTAAAGCAGATATATCCAGCTTTGCCCCTTTTCCACTCGCATTAAGTATATGATTCAAATCAGCCAATAAACCATCTGAAATATCAATCGCCGCATGTGCTTTGCCGACCAGTTGCTGACCTATTTGATTACGCGGTGTCGGCATTTCCAACCGTTGTAATAGATATTCAAAATCTGTATCAGTTAACAATCCTGTTTCTAGTTGCCCCAATCTAAACTGCAGCCCTGCGGCGGCATCCCCCAGACATCCGGTTACACAAATCAAATCGGTTGATTCAGCAGCACTACGCTGCAATATATTTTGCTTGGCTACATGCCCATGCACCTGAATGGTAATGGTTAATGGACCACGGGTGGTATCCCCGCCCACCAGCTGGATTTGATATTTTTTAGCGATATATGCCAAGCCGGCTGAAAACTGTTTTAACCAGTCATCATTGATTTCAGGCAAGGTTAAGGCCAGAGTGAACCAGGCAGGTTGAGCACCCATAGCGGCCAGATCACTGAGATTGACAGCCAGAGCTTTGATACCCAGACGATACGGATCAACATCGGCAAAAAAATGTATGCCTTGTACCAAGGTATCAATTGAAACTGCCGTATAGGTATCCTGAGGATTGTTTAAAACGGCACAATCATCACCGATCCCCACAATCACATCTTCGCGATGAGTCGTTAACGCATGGAAATACTGCTGAATCAGTGAAAATTCGGGAGAAGGTTTCATTCAAAAAAAGCCCCGTCTGGATGATTTTATCTTTTCGGGGCAGTTAATCAATTCGCTTTTTTCTGAGCGCGAGCGGCTTTGGCAGCCTGATATTCTGGCTGGCGTAAACGGGCGCCCATTTTATCGAGAACCCCGTTAACGTATTTATGGCCCTGTTCACCCCCAAATGATTTGGCCAGTTCAACGGCTTCATTCAAGACCACGCGATACGGAATATCCGGACGGTGCATATATTCAAAAACGGCCAGACGTAATACTGAAATCTCAACAGGGTCAACAGTGGCTAAACTTCTGTCTACCGCATGGGTCAGTTCGGCATCAATGGTATCGATTTCTTTAGTAACACCTTCCACCAGAAGTTGAAAATAGTTTTTGTCGATTTTATTGGCGTATTCCGCCATGACAAAATCCATCGTGTCTTTTTCAGGAGCCTGATTATTGACCAAAGATTGATAAAGCGCTTGCACGGCAGCACGTCGAGCCTGAGTCCGGGGCAGTCCACCAGCCATTTACTTGGCAGCTCCGATTTGGCGCAACACGTTAACCATTTCAATCATGCCCATCGCTGCTTCAGCACCTTTATTACCGGCTTTAGTGCCAGCACGTTCAATCGCCTGTTCGATGGTATCAACAGTCAACACACCAAAAGCAACTGGAATATCCAATTGCAACGTCAGTTGGCCCAGCCCTTTTGAACATTCCCCAGCGACATATTCAAAATGCGGAGTACCACCACGAATCACCGCACCTAATGCAATGATTGCATCATACTTGCCTGTTTTACCCATACGTTGCACAGCCAGCGGGATTTCAACGGCTCCAGGAACGCGGGCAATTTCAATATCTTTTTCCGCAGCACCATGACGTAATAATGTATCTACTGCACCGGCAATCAGATTATCAACAATAAAATCATTGAAACGGCCTGCAACGATACCTACTCGTATGCCTTTTGCGGAAAAGTCACCTGAAAAGGTTTTGATATTGCTCATATTTCAGAAATGTCCAAAAGAGAAAAAAAGATATTGTACTGTGTTTAAAAATGAATGCCTAACAGTCAGTTACAGCCAGCGCTGTTTTTCAGCAGCCGTTTTATTGCCAGTATGCGGTAATCCATCGGCATCAGCTTCAACAACCGTCCATTGATAAGGCGTTTGATCAATTCGCACAGCCGTTAATTGCTCGCCCCAGACCGCGCCACTATCCAATGAAAACACATTGTCATACTGACCGGTGCCCAGTTGTGACCAATGGCCAAAGACTATTTTGTCATTGACGCTGGCGCGATTGGGCATCATAAACCAAGGCTTCTGATCCTCTGGTTTATCCTTGGGCGCGCCTTTGAATTTCAGCGCCAGGCTGCCGTCTTCATTGCAGTATCGCAGACGTGTAAAACAATTGGTAATGAAGCGTAATCTATCCCAGCCGGTTAACTCAGCAGACCAGCGCTTGGGTTTGTTGCCATACATATGTTTAAAAAATTCACGCCAGTCGTCTGATTGAAGCACCGATTCGACTTCAGCGGCTCTTTCCAATGCCTCATCGATGCTCCACTCAGGAGGTAAGCCAGCATGCACCATTGAAAACTGTAATTCCCTATCATGATAAAACAAGGGTTGTTGGCGTAACCAGTTAATCAATTCATCACTGTCTTCAGCGGTCAAAACCGGTTCAATGGTATCCAGCCGATGAGTGAATTCATTATTTCCCGCAGCGTGGGCCAGCATATGCAAATCATGGTTGCCCAATACGACTTTTGCTGACTGCTCACCTAACTGTCGCACAAACCTGAGGGTGTCTAACGATTTTGGACCACGATTAACCAGGTCACCAGCTAACCAGATTTGATCCTGCTGCGGATCAAATCTCACAACCTCAAGTAATTTGATCAGCTCATCAAAACATCCCTGAACATCACCAATTGCATAGACAGCCATAGGATTAACGAATTAACGGCGACGGTATAACGGAACAGGTCTGAGCACTGTTGCCTGATAACTGTCACTGAAATCATCGAATGCCGCCAGGGCTTGCGTCAGATGGTCAGGGTTGGCCAGTTCAAAACTGTTGATACCGCATTGCGACATATAAAACAGCTGGTCGTATAGCACATCACCCTGGGCACGGATTTCACCTTTAAACTGGTACCTGTCACGCAACAGACGGGCGTAGGAATAGCAACGTCCATCAGTAAATGCTGGAAATAACAGTACAATCAGTTGAAAACGAGCCAAATCCGGCACAATTTCCTCAAGTGGGTCGTCGCCGGAAAGCCGAATGCCCAGACCACCTTCATGCTGGCTCAACGTTTCGTGCTGTTCCTGCCAACGGGTTATTGAAACCGTAATGTTGCCAGCAACCAATGCAGCTTCATCATCAAGATGCTGCCAATTGTCGTCAACGATCTCGCGATCTTTAATGATCTTCTGCATAAACACGCTCCTTGAAAGGATCTACGCCAACACGTCGTACCGTCGCGAGGAAGCTCTCATCTTCATGGCGCAGATCGATATAAGCATCCAATAAATGGGCAACAGTATCGACCACATCCGCTTTTGGAATCGCCCGGCCCAGACGCTCACCAAGTGACGCATCTGCTTCTGAACTTCCACCCAGAGTAAACTGATACCACTCTTCGCCTTTCTTATCGACGCCCAGAATACCTATATGCCCCACGCTTTGATGGGCACAGCCATTCATGCAGCCAGAAAACTTGATTTTGATATCACCCAGATCATGCAGATAATCCAAATCATCAAACCGTTGAGCAATCCCTTTGGATAACGGGATTGAAGTCGCATTGGCCAGACCACAATAATCCAGTCCTGGACAGCAGATAATATCGGTCAGAGTATTAATATTTGGTGTAGCCAAATCCTCTGCATTGAGGCGCAGCCATAAGGCATACAAATCCGCTTGTTTCACATCGGCAAACACCAGGTTTTGAGTGTGAGTGGAACGCACTTCACTAAAGCTGAATTCATCCGCTAAATCTGCTACTACTTCAAGTTGTTCGGAAGTAATATCACCTGGAGCCTGGCCCGGTTTTTTCAATGAAACATAGACCGCACTGTAACCTGGAACTTTATGGTCGGCAGTATTTTGTTTAACCCAAAGGGCAAATTCTTTATCTTGCGCGACTAAATCAGCAAAACTGCTATCAGAATCAGCCGCATCCCGTTCATAAGCCGGCTCAGTAAAATACTGTTTTACCCGTTCAATTTCTTTTGTATCCAGTTTTAACTGATCGCGAATATGTACCCACTCAGCCTCGACCAATTCGCGGATGTGGTTAATACCATGTTCCCGAACCGTGATCTTGATACGGGCTTTATATTTATTATCACGACGACCTAGGCGGTTATAAACACGCACTATGGCTTCGAGATATGACAATAGATCCTGTTTTTCCAGGAAAGGACGAATCTGTTCACCAATGATTGGTGTACGACCTAAACCACCGCCTACAAGGACTTCGAAGCCAACGTAGCCTTCGTGATTTTTTACCAGATGCAAACCGATATCATGCAACTTGGTTGCTGCACGATCTTCTTTTGAGCCTACAACAGCAATTTTAAATTTGCGCGGTAAATAAGCAAACTCAGGGTGGAAGGTAGACCATTGGCGAATCATCTCAGCCCATGGGCGTGGATCTTCTATTTCATTGGCATTCACCCCGGCGAGCTGATCCGAAGTGGTATTACGAATACAATTACCACTGCTTTGAATGGCATGCATCTGGACCGTCGCCAGCTCCGCCAGGATATCTGGCACATCTTCCAGTTTGGGCCAGTTCATTTGGAAATTCTGTCGTGTAGTGAAATGCACAAAGCCTTTATCATAACGGCGTGCAACTTCTGCAATTTTACGAACCTGACGGGATGACATCATGCCGTAAGGAACAGCGACTCGCAGCATCGGAGCATGGATTTGAATATACAAACCATTCATCAGGCGTAACGGACGGAATTGCTCTTCAGTCAATTCACCGGCAAGAAAACGACGGGTCTGATCGCGAAATTGAGCTACCCGCTGATCTATCATCGTTTGATCATACTTATCGTACTGATACATTTATGGTCTCTAAACGGTTTCAATGGACCGCACATTATAACGATGACGACATATAACAGGAAATTATAAATGGCTATATCGTTATTAATTGCCGCCCAAAAAGCCACTAAAGCTAACCAAGTCAGTCCATGATTCATCGACGATAACAATAGCTTGGGAGGATGAATATATCTGAAAACCGATACCTTCTGCGATAAAAGCTTCGCTTCCAGACCGGTCGGACTGATGGGGATTTGCCGACACCACAGATTTGAGATGTGCCATATTACGCAAAAAAACTTACTGCACTGTAAGCAACGCAACCAGATAAAATGGTTACGGCGAATATTGGGTGTCAATTGCACCTTTCTGCTAAACAACAGCCAGTAAACTATTGGATTGAGCTATTGGCGGAGCAAATCGATAATGTCTAAACCAAAGCGTATGCAACAACGAGTGTGGATCATATTTGGCTTTGCCATTCTGATCTTTATGGGCAGTTTTTATGAGCCCGCACCGCAGAATAATCCCCCCGCAACGGCCAGTAATATTGAACAGCTCATTGAACAACGGCAAAGTGATGTTCAAATTGAGGTGTCGGGTACAGTCACCCGGCTACTTTCCGACGACAACGACGGTAGTCGACATCAACGTTTTATTATTGAATTAGCCAGCGGACAAACCCTGTTAATTGTTCACAATATCGATTTGGCACCCAGAATTGACGATATCAGAGAAGGTGATGAAGTCCGTGTTTACGGTGAATATATCTGGAATGATAAGGGCGGCTTAATTCACTGGACCCATCATGATCCGGCCAACCGTCATCCGCATGGCTGGATAAGACATCAGGACAGGCTCTATCAGTAAGGCTATGGAAAACAATCAAATTCTGGAACTAGCCACCAGCTTTCCACCAATTATTGGCACAACACCGAAAATCCTTATTCTCGGTTCCATGCCAGGGCTGGAATCATTAAAACAGCAGCGTTATTACGCCCATCCACGCAATGCGTTCTGGCCAATCATTACGTCGCTTTATGGTCACTCGGAGAAGTTAGACTATTCACAACGCTGTGAGTTATTAAAACAGCAGCAGATTGCTGTGTGGGATGTGTTGAAAAGTTGTTATCGACCGGGGAGCCTTGATCAAAATATTGAAACGCAGTCAATGATTGCTAATGATTTTGTGGCTTTTCTGCAGCTTCATCCATCAGTAACACAAATCTTTTTTAATGGTGGTAAAGCAGAACAGGTCTTCAAACGCTATGTGGCAAAACAACTGGAAGCTGCGAGAATTTCACCGTTATTCCACAGGCTACCCTCTACCAGTCCTGCCCATGCCGCTATGAACTATGAAACAAAACAACGGCTTTGGCATCAGGCCTTATCAGGGGCTATTACCCCTTCATAGCCGCCAGCAGTGGTGGATTTGAAAGATCAGCAAGCCCTAGGGCTTGTTGAGCTTTCATCTCCGCCTCTGTTGTGAGCTGAAAAAGCGTCAATCAAGGCACGAGGAGCGCTTTTTAGTTGTTCTAAATAAGTGACGAGCAACGCAGAGTGGCGCTTTTTCAGTCACACCCCGAAGGGCTGGGACTATTTTTGCGACCGCCTACGTTGTCAATCACTTATGTAGGAAGGCTACACTGCGTGCTTTCCGCCTTGTCGGACACAAAAATAGCCGCCAGCAGTGGTGGATATGAAAGATCAGCAAGCCCTAGCGCCACCAATCGGATGATACTGTTGCTAAAGATTCAAAACTTGGCCTGGCAAAATAAAATCCCTGGAATAGTTCAATTCCCATCTCTTGCAAAACGTGCAGTTCATCTGCAGATTCGATACCTTCCGCAATCACAGTAATATCTAAATCATCGCAAACCGCAATGATACCGCGAGCAATGGTCTGCCGGACTTTATCGTTATGAATATTGCGCACCAGAGCCATATCCAGCTTTACCAGATCGGTCTGCATATCTGCCAGCAGGTTCAAACCGGCATAACCGGCACCAAAATCATCTATCGCCGTAATAAATCCCTGTTGCTGATAAGACTGAATAATATCCTGCAAATGAGCATGATCATTTATCTGCTCACCTTCAGTTACTTCAAAAATAATCTGTTCGATGGGGAAATTGTAGATTTCAGCAGCTTCCAGCGTTGTCCTTATACACAGTTCGGGTTTATAAACCGCATTGGGCATAAAGTTGATGCTGAGTTTGCTCTGAATATTGAGATCTGCTGCAAGTTTAATGGCTTTGACCCGACAGGCCTGGTCAAAACGATAGCGATTATCTTGATTAACGTTCTCAAAAACATGACCGGCCCCCTGTCCTTCCAAGCCTCGAACAAGTGCCTCCTGTGCATACACCGTTTGGCTGGTGGTATTAACTATCGGCTGAAATGCCATGGAAAAATCGAAACCCAGTAAACCACTGTTTAAACACTCACCACAACCTATCTTTCGAAAATCTGCTTGTTCTTTCATTAGTCACCAATCCCGGTTTCGCAGAATGTAGCCTAAATCACTGCCTGCTACTCAAACCGGTTCACATTATTTGCAAAAAAATTACAAAGTAAATTTAACAATCCTGAACACGATGGCAAAAAATAATTAAGGCTTCAATAACATAAAGCAAACCGCATCCATGTAACGGAAAAATTTAACGGGATTTGACTGATTCAAGAGAGGGAGTTTTAGAAATTATTGCAGAACCATTAATCATAAAATCAGGCCGCGGGCGCGGCCTGATTTATATGGATTTTACTTCAGCAGATCACTGATATCTTTGGCATCCCAATGCGGGAAATGCTTACGGATTAAGGCGTTCAATTCAACCTCGAATGCAGTGATATCAGTTGAAGTTGCAGTCTCATTTGTGATGCCGCTAATGGCTTCAGTAATCATGCCAGCACCAATCGTAACATTGGTCAGACGATCAATAATGATAAATGCACCGGTGGTACGATTACGTTTATATGCATCAAACACAACAGGTTTATTTAATGAAAATTCACATAAACCGATTTCATTGAGTTTCAGCTCAGTCACAGCATTATGCGCCAGCGTATTTACATCAATCTGATGATCAATTTGTGTCATGACACCTGTACTGTCAGAAACGCCGACCTTGATGTTAAATTGTTTATTAGCCACCAGTGGTTGCTCTGTCATCCATACAACCATGGCTTTAAAACGACTGGATACATGTGGCTGATGATCACGATGCACAATCATATCGCCACGACTGACATCCACTTCATCCTGCAGGGTAACGGTAATTGATTCACCCGGTACGGCATGATCCAGTTCACCGTCGTAAGTGACCAATGCTTTTACTTTGCTTTCTCTACCCGATGGCAATACTGTGATTTCATCTCCCGGCTTAAGGATACCGGCTGATAAAGTGCCACAGTAGCCACGGAAATTCAGATTAGGTCGGTTGACATATTGCACCGGGAAACGCGCGTCTTCGGTATTGGCATCTTTCCCAATCTCGATATTTTCCAGCAGCTCCATCATGGTGCTGCCCTGATACCAAGACATGTTTTCACTTCTGTTTACCACATTATCACCGTTCAAGGCAGACATCGGTACAAAGTGAATATCTTCAATTTCCAGTTCACGGGCAAATTCGCTATACGCTTTGCGAATATCGTTAAACACCTGTTCGCTGAAATCCATCAAATCCATTTTATTAATGGCCACGATGATATGTTTAATGCCCAACAATGAAGCAATAAAACTGTGGCGGCGGGTCTGCGTCTGCATACCATAACGGGCATCAATCAGAATAACCGCCAACTGACAGGTTGACGCGCCGGTGGCCATATTACGGGTATATTGTTCATGCCCTGGTGTATCGGCAATAATAAATTTACGTTTGGTCGTAGAGAAATAACGATACGCTACGTCAATGGTAATACCCTGCTCACGTTCGGCCTGCAAACCATCTACCAGTAAAGCCAGATCAACCTGATTTCCTGTGGTTCCGGATTTGACACTGTCACGTGTCACTGCTTCCAGCTGATCTTCATAAATCATTTTGGAATCGTGCAACAATCGCCCAATCAGCGTGCTTTTACCGTCATCCACATTACCGCAGGTCAAAAAACGCAGCAGTTCCTTGTTTTCGTGTTGCTTGAGATAGGCTTCGATATCGGTCGCAATCAGCGCATCAGTTTCATATGTCATGTTGAGTGCCTGGTTTAATTATCTTTACGGGTCAAGATGCCAATCAATTTGAGCATCGTATTCAATTCTATTTATTGGTTAGAAAGGAACTTAATAATCCTTTCACCAACAAAATCAGAAATAACCTTCCTGTTTCTTTTTCTCCATCGAGCCGGCTTCATCATGATCGATGGCCCGTCCTTGACGTTCAGAAGTTGTTGTCAGTAGCATTTCCTGAATGATTTCTGGCAAGGTATCGGCATCGGATTTCACCGCACCGGTCAGTGGATAACAGCCCAGTGTGCGGAAACGGACTTTTTCCATCCGGATTTTTTCACCTTCCGGGATACGCATACGGTCATCATCGACCATGATGGTCAGGCCATTGTAATTGACCACTGGACGCTCGGCGGCGTAATACAGCGGTACAATCGGTATCTGTTCCAGATAGATGTATTGCCAGATATCCAGCTCTGTCCAGTTCGACAGCGGGAAAACACGAATGCTTTCACCTTTATTAACTCTGCTGTTGTAAATGTTCCATAGCTCAGGGCGTTGTGCTTTAGGATCCCAGCGATGGTTTTTATCGCGAAATGAATATACACGCTCTTTGGCACGAGACTTTTCTTCATCTCGTCGAGCACCACCAAAAGCCGCATCAAAGCCATGTTTACTCAGCGCCTGTTTCAAAGCATCCGTTTTCATGATGTCTGTATAGCGAGGATGGTCGAATGGGTTGATACCCGCTTCAACACCTTCCTGATTGGTATGTACGATAAGGTCCAATCCCAGCTCTTTTGCGCGCTGATCACGGAACCTGACCATTTCCTGAAACTTCCAGGTGGTATCAATATGCATCAACGGAAATGGCGGCTTGCCTGGATAAAATGCTTTCATGGCCAAATGCAGCATGACAGCAGAATCTTTACCAATTGAATATAGCATGACCGGATTTTCAAACTCAGCGGCCACTTCACGCATAATATGAATACTTTCGGCTTCGAGCTGTTTTAAGTGTGTCAGTTGTTTTTCAGTCATAATTTTTCTCTGTTACTTAGCCTTTACGTGTAAGCCACATTCTTTGGTTTCAGGATTTTCCCACCACCAGCGACCAGCCCGGATATCTTCGCCTGGGGTAATCGCTCTGGTACATGGCGCACAGCCAATACTGGCATAACCCTGATTATGTAATTCATTAAATGGAACATCAAAAGCGCGGATATATTTCCATACTTCGCCATTTGACCAGTCCGTCAGTGGACTGAATTTCTGTAACTCATGGTCTGCATCCCATTCAGATACCGGTAACTCATTTCGAGTAACCGACTGTGAGCGGCGCATTCCCGTCAGCCAGGCCTTTTTACCAGCCAAAGCACGATTTAACGGTGCAACTTTGCGTATTCCACAGCATTGTTTTCGCAGGTCGACACTGTCATAAAATGCGTTTGGTCCATTATGTGTCACAAACTGTTCAATACTCAGGGTATCGGGATAATAAACCTCAACCTCAAGCTGATAGTGCTTTTTAGCCTGCTGCATTAAATCATAGGTTTCTTTGGGCAGTCGACCTGTATCCAAAGTGAAGATGCCGATTTGCGGTGCAAATTTGGCAATCAAATCCATTAACACCATATCTTCAGCGCCATAACTGGTCGCCAAGACTGCAGGGCTATAATCAGCCTCAATCTGCTCAAGCAACTGTTTTACAGCATCAATTTTCAGTTGAAGCTTTTCATTAATTTCTGTCATTTTGAATTACTTTTTCATTCGTTTAGTTTGTTAAAGCAAACATTTGATCCCAACCATTAATAAAATGATTGCCAGCAACGGCCGTAAAATCTTATCTGAGATTCTCACCCCCAGATGTGAGCCAATATAAATGCCTGGTAACGATCCCATCAGCAAATAAGATAATAATGACCAATCTACCGTGCCCACTGCAGAATGTCCTAATCCGGCCACTGCCGTTAAAGGAACAGCATGTGCGATATCGGTTGCCACAATTTCGACACCACGCATCTTCGGATAAAGAAATAATAAAACAACCGCTCCCAATGCGCCGGCCCCTACCGAAGATAATGTCACCATCACCCCTAACAAAGCACCGATAATGACGGTTGCCGGCGCCTTCAAGGCTTCATCCTGTCGTAAACGATATAGATAATTCACTAAAGGATGCCCCTGACGTGCTTTCATTATCCCGGCCAGCCAGTTTTTCAGCAGTAATGCACTAGACGTTAAAATCAAAGCGATGCCCAAAGCAACCGTTATCAGATCATTGTGCTTACCTTCATGAACACCGGTTGCACTGAGAAACCATAAAGTGAGCAAGGTGGCTGGTAGACTCCCTGCAGCAAGCCTCCAGACCACACGCCAATGCACCACGCCATGACGCCAATAAGCCCAGATACCACCTGCTTTAGTTACTGCCGCAAACAATAAATCTGTCCCTACAGCGATTGCAGGTTGGATACCAAACCCAAAAATCAGAATTGGGGTCATCAACGATCCGCCACCAACGCCTGTCATCCCGACCATAATGCCTACGCCCAGGCCTGCCAGCAAATAACCCCATTCCATTAATAAATTGACCTTTACCCTGCTTAGTTTGCAGCAAGTTTACCAGTTGGCAATATTCAATCAATGAATATTATTTTCTATCTATATAACTTATGAGAATATAAAGATATCCTTGCCATTTGAACTGAGAGCCAATCTTTAACATAGCCTTAACCTAAATTGACTGACACTGCTAATTGTTCACATTTCTTTCACGGTGTATAGACGAAGCTCTAACTCCAACTCCACTCTGGGATGAGAGGCTGAAGATGACAACTTATAGAATCTTGTTAGTTATGACAGCAGCATGTTCTGCATTGATAACATCTTTTTTTATTAATCCTGCCGATTCAAACCGGGTGTTTGAGCCTGCACAGATTATTTTTCCACCGGCTTCGATTCAAGCGCCGGAAACCTCTGATAATGAGGTTATAGAAAATGCAGATCCACTCACTTTGGCCATAAAAGTGTGTTTTCAAGATAAATGTGAATACCTGGCACAGTCTGAGATGCAAAATATTTTAACCCGGGAAGGTGAATCTATGGCTGAAAGCGAACAGTATCAAACAACTGTGCCTTTCCAGCTTCCTCAGCAAGGTGTTCCAATCATTGAAATGTAAAACGTAACGCACCATAACTGGTCTTTTATCACTAAAAACTTATATATTTACTCTTACTAATAATAATTACGGATATAGCGGATGAAGTTGCAACAATTGAAATATGTTCGCGAAGTGGCTCGTCGTGGCCTCAGTATCTCTGCAGCGGCTCAGGCACTGCATGCTTCTCAGCCAGGTGTAAGTAACCAGATTCAGTTACTGGAAGATGAGCTCGGGCTGCTAATCTTCGAACGACATGGGAAACGTTTATCGGCTATCACACCGCTGGGAGAATCCGTTATTGCCATGGCTGAACGGGTTTTACAGGAAGTAGATAATTTACGTGAACAGGCGGCTGACAGTCGTCATGAGAAAAAAGGCACACTTTCAATCGGCACCACACACACTCAGGCACGTTATGCTCTGCCAAAAGCTATCAAGGCCTTTTCAGAACAATATCCCGATGTGCACTTAAATATGGTGCAAGGTACTCCACCTGAAGTTGCTGAAATGGCGGCCACCGGTAAAGTGGACCTGGCGATCGCAACCGAGGGATTATCAAAATTTGATAATCTGGCAATTTTGCCCTGCTACGAATGGAATCGTACCGTGATTACGCCACCGGGGCATCCGCTTTTGAATGAAAAAAAACTCACTCTTGAGGCTATTTCACAATATCCAATACTTACCTACGTAATGGGCTTTACCGGTCGCGCGCAACAGGATCAGTCTTTTATTGAATGTGGTCTTAAACCTAACGTTATTTTTACCGCCACTGATGCTGATGTAATTAAAACCTATGTTGAATTGGGCCTTGGTATTGGCATTATAGCCAGCATGGCATTTGATCCAGTAAAAGATGCTCCTTTACAGGCATTGGATGCCAGTGGTTTATTTAAACCAAGTACGACCCACATGGGAATTCGTAAAGGCAGTTATCTTCGCGGTTACAGTTATGCTTTTATTGAGTTTTTTGCTCCCCATCTGCAACGCTCAACTATTCAGAACGCGATCGCTTTGTGAATTTTTCCCTTTAGCATTTCGGAAGGTAATGGTAGTTTAATTGGGCTAAATGTTGGCATTACAAATGAAATATAAGAAGGAAATATGATGAAAGCTGTATTAAAAGTTCTGGTAACAGGCTTATTCCTGTTACCTGCGCTGGTATTTGCTCATGGCGCTTCACGTCTGCAAGTTGAAGAAACGGTGTTGATTAATGCTGATGCTGAAACGGTGTGGAACATGGTTAAAGATTTCGACAGCCTGCATAAATGGCACCCAGCCATTATTTCTACTAAAGCAGAAGGTGGGAATGAACCTGGCGCGACACGCGTTTTAACCCTTAAAAATGATTCAACCATCACTGAAACGTTGAAAAAGTTTGACGAAGAATCCATGAGCTTTATGTATCAGATTGATGAAATGAGTTCGGTTGGACAGGTTGATATTGAAGGCGAAATGCATGATATCCCTGCAGTGCCTGTCAGTAAGTATAAAGCCTGGTTAACTGTAGAAGCTGAAGGCGACCAAACCAAAGTCACCTGGTTGGCCAAATTTTTCCGTGGCTATACCGGCAAACATCATGAGCCTAAAGAGTTAAATGACGAAACGGCTACCAATGCTATTGAAGGTATTTTCCGTTCAGGCCTCGACACTTTAAAAGCCAAAATTGAAAATTAAGTCAGTAGTAACTTGAACTTTAAGGCGTCTTCGGACGCCTTTTTTTGTATCATCTGAACAATCAAAGATGGGAAAACATCACTTTTTTCTGTATATTTCACCTACTTGCTAATACAAGCCTCGGGGTGGTCGAAAGGCCTGAGATTCACCAGTTGGTGAAGACCCGATGAACCTGATCCAGATAATACTGGCGTAGGGACAGGCGGCAAACCCTTCTTGCTAGATCAATGCAAATGGCGTGATCCCCTGTTCTTTTTAAGAATTTAAAAAGGATAGTCATGAAACTCACCCTGCTTTCCATCGCAGTCACCAGCGCATTATTTTCTCCCGGCGCAGTTGCACAAACCGAGACCGATAGCACTGATTTACCGTCCATGCTGGTCAGTGCCGATTTTCGTCCTGCAGAAGCCCAGGATATTCCCGTCAGTCTGACAACATTCGATGAAGAGATCATTGAATCACGTGGCGCTCAACATATTGAAGATGTGCTGAATCTCGCGCCTAATGTAAATATCTCCAGCGGTGCTTCTCGAGGTCAGTATTTTCAAATCCGTGGTATTGGTGAACGCAGTCAATTTGCCGCACCTTTAAACCCTTCTGTGGGGTTGATTATTGATGGCATCGATTTCAGCCGTACAGGTGGTGCCGCTACATTATTTGATATTGAACAGGTCGAAGTGCTGCGAGGTCCACAGGGAACCCGTTATGGCACCAATGCACTTGCTGGCGTAATCAATATGCAAAGCAAACAGGCCACCAACGAACTGGATATGGATTTTGAATCCACCGTTGGAAATTACAATACTCGTAGCGTTGGTGTTGCAGTTGGTGGACCATTAATTAAAGACACCTTACTGGGCCGTGTTGCTGTTCATACTTACCAATCAGATGGGTTTATGGATAACGATTTTCTGGGTCGTGACAATACACAAAATCGAGATGAAATTACTGCTCGCAGCCATTTAAAATGGTTAGTGAATAATGATTTAACCATTGATCTGAATTTACTGCATCTGAATATTGATAATGGTTATGATGCTTTCACGTTGGATAACAGCCGGAATAGTCTTGCGGATTTTCCAGGTGAAGATAAGCAACATACTAATGCTTTTGCATTGAAATCTGATTGGCAAATTAATCGGACAATGTCGATGGAATCAGCATTAACCTACAGTAAATCAGATATTACCTATAGTTATGATGCTGATTGGAACAATGCTGAAGCCAATGCTGACTTTTTCAATTCGTTAACACCTGCACAACAAGCAAACTGTACGGATAACGATTTCGATAATGACGCTTTCTGTCCATATGATGCGTCAGAAACTTTTAATCGCAGCCGCGAAAACTATTCATTTGAAACCCGATTATTATCTGATGAAGCGGGTCGAATTTTTAATGGAACAACGGACTGGGTTATCGGTGCCTATTTTCTGTCGCAGGATGAAGATCTGGATCTGGTTTCCGACTTTGGCAATTTACAGAACAATTACCAAACTTATAACACAGCCTTGTTTGGTCAATTGGATACCGCTTTAACCGACAGATTGACCTTAATTTCTGGCTTACGCGTCGAGCGTTTTGAAGCTGATTATGAAGACTCCAACGGATTGGATCTGGATCCAAGTGAAACGTTGTTTGGTGGGAAGCTGGGCTTAAATTATCAGCTCACTAATAATCACATGCTGTTTACTTCGTTATCTCGGGGTTATAAATCAGGTGGTGTTAATAATAATGATGATTTGCCAGACAGCAAACGTGAGTTTGATACAGAGTACATGTGGAATCTGGAAGTAGGTTTGAAATCACTTTGGCTTGAAGGGGATTTAACCACTAACATCACCGCTTTTTATGCTCTTCGACGTGATGCTCAAGTCAAAAGCTCTATCCCAGTAGGTGTAGAATTCGAAGACTCGCTTGATAATGCCGCCCGCGGCAAAAATATCGGTATCGAAGCGGATATGGACTGGTTAATAAATGAGCAATTCAGGGTCTTTGCTGCATTAGGATTGCTCAGTGCAACTTTTGACGAATATGAAAATCCTGAACTTGAAGCTGAGGGATTTAACGTGGAGGGGAGACGACAGGCTCATGCACCAGCTTATCAATTTACCCTTGGCAGTGAAGTCTATCTAAATCCAAACTGGACTCTGCGAGCCAATATTGAAGGTAAAGATGAGTTCTATTTTTCCAATAGCCATGATGCCAAATCCGGCTCTTATGCTATCACCAATGCCAGTTTGCAATATCAACAACAGAACTGGAAATTTACCCTGTGGGGCCGTAACTTATTTGATAAAGACTATTACACCCGTGGCTTTTTCTTTGGTAACGATCCGCGTGATAACTATACAGAAAAAACGTATAAGCAATATGGCGACCCACGTACTTTTGGTATGACCGTCTCATACGACTATTAATTTAACAGGGGTGCTGTTGCCCCCTCCTTTCTTAAGGAAACTATTATGCGAATTTCTGTAGATATCAGCCTTTATCCGCTGACCGAGCAATTTGTCGAACCAATTCTGGCTTTTATTGCCAAGTTGGAAAACAATCCAAAATTGATCGTGCACCGTAATACATTGAGCACGCAGATTTTTGGCGAGTATCGTGATGTGATGGATGCGATGGACAGTGAAATTGAAGCGGTGTTTGCCCAGATGCCGCATAGCGTTTTTGTATTAAAACTGATCGGTAACGATCGTCATCAAGTCAAAGACTAATGTCTGAATCAGGCTGGTGGAATATTACGCTAGCTGGGCTGGCGTCAATGAGTGGCTGGGAAGTATTTGCCGCACTTCTCGGTATTGGCTATATCCTATTTGCTGCCCGAGAATCACAATGGTGCTGGCCATTAGCGTTTATCAGTACCATTATTTACACCATCCTGTTTTGGGAAAACCAGTTGCCAATGCAGGCCTTGCTAAACCTGTATTACATTGGTATGGCGATCTATGGCTTTATTCTCTGGCATCGTCATGAAAATCAGACCGCAGAACTGAATATTCACAGCTGGCCATGGCAATATCATCTGATCTTTATTGCCACTGGTGGATTTCTCAGTTTAGTGTTTGGCTATTACCTATCGGCTCATGCTACTCAATATCCCTATCTGGATGCATTTGTGATGGTGTTTTCGGTGATGAATACGTTATTGATGGCACGTAAAGTATTGGAAAACTGGTTATATTGGCAAGTTATCAACAGCTCAGCCATTGTGCTTTATGCATTAACCGGCTTTTACGCCACTATCGTGATGTTCAGTATTTATCTGTTTCTCGCTATGGCGGGGTATTTCAAATGGCGTAAGTTATTAGCAGCCCAACACCAGACTCGAACGGCTTAACTAAACCGTTCGGGATGGTTGAGCCAGGAATTCAAATCTGTCTCACCTAAAACATTCATCAAAAATAGTAATAATCGATAAGGCAACCGAACATTCGTCAGATCTGGGATGACCTGATAATTCTGATATTCAGCAGCAAACTGTTCTGCCTGTGATTGATCCAGCAAATATTCGAGCAAAACAAATTCTAACGTTCTTGGACCATAGACAATCGCATCCAGATCAACCAGTGCAGAAAGCTTATCTTGCTGCATCAAAAACTGATCCCACCGTAAATCGGGCATGATGGGCACAAATGTGTTTTCACATAGTAGTTCGGCCTGCTTCAAGGCCTGTTGTAAAACAGTTTGTTCAATTGAATCAGATTGTTGCTGCAAGGTTATTTTCAGACGCCGCGGCCAATCTTCTGCTGTATATTCTGGCTGTTGCAGACTCCCCCATCGTGGATGCTGCTGCTGATGCATCAAACCGATATGGTTAGCCAATGATTTAATCGTCAACGCTGTTACGGAAGATGGATCCACATCTTCACCAGGTAACCAACGAGCCAGCACGAATTCCGCTGCCATCGAATTAATCAGTGACGGGATGACCAAAGGACTAATAGTGGAAATACGTTGATAAACTTCTGCAATATTCCCCAATGATGTCGGAAAATTGATGGCAAACAGGCTATTCATTTTTTGCCAGAAAGCCGACTGCTCGATATTGGCATGATCACACAGCTTCAAAACCATCGGTCCATCGACGGTTTCACAAAACCAGAGTTGATGACTACTATCGCTAAACTGGGCAGGTATTCTACTTGGCGGCTTTTGCAGGTCCGGCAAGGCTTTTTGCTGCTGTTGTGAAAGCGATGGGTAGTTTACCAAGGCAACACTTCACCATTCATATGCCAGAAAGTACCGCTATTATCAATATTCAACTCTGCCATCCGATCCAGCAAGCCTTTTGCTGATTCATCCGCATCAATCAGACCACCATGTCCGGTCATATCCGTTCTGACCCAGCCCGGATGCAATATAGCCACCGCAATACCTTTGGGTTTCAAATCAATAGATAACGATTTGCCTGCAGCATTAACAGCAGCTTTGGACATGCGATACGCATAACTACCACCGGAGTCATTATCGGCGATAGATCCCATACGGCTGGTAATTATGCCTACCTTGCTACCCTGGGACATATGCTCAACTAACGCCTGAGTGGTTAACAAAGGACCAAGACTGTTGACTTCAAACATGCTTTTAAAACTATCAATGGCATTGGAGTCGATATCATTAAGCCCGAGACCTGCCGCGATACCGGCATTGTTAATCAACCAGTCGATCTTACGATCGCCAAGTTTTTCGGAAAGCGCTTTAAGACTTATAGGGTCGCTGACTTCTACATCTTCAATAATCTCTACATCCAGTTCAGCTAAAGCTGGAGAGCGATGGCGACAGGTCGCAATCACATCAAAGCCACGTTCTTTTAATTGCCGGCATAACTCAAGCCCGATACCTCGGTTGCTACCGGTGACAAGTGCGGTTTGTGACATATCCTGCTCCTTAATTATGCTTATGAAGGTTTTTCATTGTAGTCGTTGAGGGTGACAACACAACGCCTGCTTCGGTGACAATAGCGTTTATCAGCTCTGCCGGTGTGACATCAAAGGCCGGATTCGACACCTTCACCCCATCCGGCGCAATTTGCTGGTTGGCAATATGAGTCACTTCCCTTGATGGCCGTTGCTCGATTTCGATTTGTTTTCCGGTTTCAATTTGCCAATCAATAGTTGATAACGGTGCGACTACCATAAATTTTACCTGGTGGTATTTTGCTAATACGGCTAATGAGTATGTACCGATTTTATTCGCCACATCCCCATTGGCAGCAATTCGATCTGCACCAACAATAACCCAATGGATATTACCAGAAGCCATTAATGAAGCCGCAGTGACATCTGCCTGCAAAGTCGCGGGAATTTTGCCCTGCACTAATTCCCAGGCAGTTAAGCGCGCACCTTGCAACCAAGGACGAGTTTCATCAACATAGACGTGTTTTATTTTGCCATCTGAATACCCCTGACTTATTACACCTAATGCTGTCCCCACTCCGCCAGTCGCCAGTGCACCAGCATTGCAATGGGTTAATACCATACTGTCGGGAGCAATCAAATCTGCTCCCAGTTTCCCCATGGCTTGGTTGGCCGCAATATCCTGCTGATGAATGTGGAGAGCAGCTTCCAATAATGCCGTTTCTGGAGAATAGGTTTCGGGCAAGTTGAGATAAATCGCTGTCATTTGTTCGATTGCCCATGACAGATTTACCGCTGTAGGACGCGATGCTGCGAGTTTGACCAGGGGCTCATGCATTGCCTGCTTCCAGTTCACACCCGCCTTATTCCAAGCATCCCGGGCGGCTAAAACCACGGCATAAGCTGCTGTTATGCCAATTGCCGGTGCGCCTCTCACCACCATTTCACGTATAGCATCACTCACCTCACTTGCATGTTCGTATTTTAGCCAGAGCTGCTGTGTTGGAAGTAAACGCTGATCCAGCAAATGCAGCTGTTGGTCTTGCCATTTGATGGGTTGAATCATTTCACTGGTGCTTTGCACTGTGTTCTCCTGCCGATGGCGGTTATAATCGGACGCTATGAAAAACGTCGATCTGATCATTAATGCCCGCTGGTGTCTGCCGATGACGGCAGAACAACTCATTCTCGAAAATCATTCTATTGTTATCAATGAGGGCAATATTGTAGCGCTATTACCGCAAAATCAGGCGGAACAGCTTTATCAAGCTACTCAGACACAAGATATGGCTGAACATTGCGTGATGCCGGGATTAATTAACAATCATGGCCATACCGCAATGACATTATTCCGCGGTTTAGCTGATGATCTACCTCTGATGACCTGGCTAAATAATCATATCTGGCCCGCTGAGCAACAATTTGTTGGTGATGCTTTTGTAGAATCCGGTTCTGCTCTGGCTATCGCCGAAATGATTCGTGGTGGTACCACCTGTTTCAGTGATATGTACTTCTTTCCCGAAGCAACTGCCCGGGTGGTTGATAGCAGCGGTATCCGTGCCAGCCTCGGAATGGTTGTTCTTGAGTTTCCCACAAACTGGGCAAAAGATGTAAATGAGTACTTACATAAAGGCCAGGCCCTACATGATAAGTATCGGCACCATCCGCGTATAACCACCAACTATGCACCTCATGCCCCTTACACGGTTTCAGACCAAACCCTGCAAGCCATTATCATTAATGCCGAAGAACTGGATTTGCCAATCCAGATGCATATTCATGAGACCGCTGCTGAGGTATCAGACAGTGTGGCCCAGTATGGTAAACGTCCATTGGCAAGGTTAAAAGATTTAGGCCTGCTTTCCCCACGTTTGATTGCGGTACATATGACGCAGTTGACGGAAGAAGAAATGGACTGGTGCGCCGAAGCGGGTGTTCACATCGTGCATTGTCCAGAATCTAATATGAAACTTGCCAGTGGATTTTCTCCAATCGCCGAGCTCATCAAGCGTGGTGTCAATGTCAGCATCGGTACTGATGGCGCGGCATCTAATAACGATCTGGATATGTTTGCCGAAATGCGTCAGGCCGCGATGTTAGCAAAAGGTGTGGCAGGTGATCCCAGTGTGGTGCCTGCATATCAGGCATTACAGATGGCCACCATTAATGCTGCTAAATCCCTTGGCATTGATTCCGTCACCGGTTCACTTGAAATAGGTAAAGCCGCTGATATTATCGCTATCGATCTCAGCGACATAGAAACACAACCTTTTTATGATCTACCGTCACAATTGGTTTATGCCACTGGGCGCGATAAAGTTTCTGATGTCTGGGTAGCTGGAAAACAATTATTAAAACAACGCCAGCTCACCACATTAAATGCACAACATGTCTCTGCCCAGGCCCAACAATGGGCAAAAAAAATAAGGTCTGTCTCATGACAAAACATAACGTCGATCCAGCAGAAGTCGCTAAATTCGATGCACTGGCATCGAGCTGGTGGGATCCGGAAGGACAATCCAAACCGCTGCATGAAATTAATCCGCTGCGGCTCGCGTTTATTAACGAAAGAGCTCAGTTGAAGAATACCAAGGCAGTAGATGTAGGTTGTGGCGGTGGTATTCTCACTGAAGCCTTGGTCAAAAGCGGTGCTGAAACTGTTGGCATTGATATGGGCGAAATGCCACTCAATGTCGCTAAACTGCATGCGCTGGAAGCTGGCCTGAAAATCAAATACGAACTGACGACCGCTGAAGCCATGGCGGAAAAACATCCGGATGAATTTGATGTCGTAACCTGTATGGAAATGCTGGAACATGTGCCCGATCCACAGGCGATTATTAATGCCTGTGCGACAATGGCAAAACCGGGTGGTGATGTGTTTTTCTCCACCTTGAATCGCAATCCAAAAGCCTATCTATTAGCGATTATCGGTGCCGAATATATTGCTAAAATGCTGCCTAAAGGCACCCACGATTACGCACGATTTATTCGCCCGGCGGAACTGGCACGTTGCTGTCGCGAGGCTGGTCTGCATGTATATGACATCACCGGTATCAGCTACAACCCGCTGACCCGGCGTTATAAACTCAGCAGAGATGTTGATGTTAATTATCTTGTACATTGTCGACGAATCTGATGTTTATTTCTCCGTTTAATGTTGTGCTGTTTGATTTGGATGGCACATTGGTCGATACGGCACCTGATCTGGGCTATGCATTAAATACCTTATTAGAACAAGAAGGTCAGCAACCACTGGATCATGCACGAATTCGTCCTGTGGCCAGCCATGGTAGTGCCGGTTTGTTAAAACTGGGATTTGGTATTGAAAAAGAAGATCCAGTTTATCCGGCTTTGCAACAGCGCTTTTTAAGTCTTTATGCAGAAAATATCGCCCGCGAATCCGCTTTATTTATCGGCATGCAGCAAGTACTTGATGGTCTTGCAGCCAATGATATTCGTTGGGGAGTTGTCACCAACAAACCTTCCTTCCTGACGATTCCACTGATGGATGCATTGCAATTAACCAAATCGGCCGCATGCATTGTTAGCGCCGATACCACACCCTATAGCAAGCCGCATCCAGCGCCGATGTTACATGCCTGTGATCTGGTAGATGCCAAGCCGGTGGACTGTATTTATATCGGCGATGCAGAAAGGGATATTCAGGCAGCACATAATGCCCATATGCGTTCTGTTGTGGCTTTATATGGCTATATTTCTGAAACCGACGAACCTGAATCCTGGCAGGCTGACTGCCTGATCAACCATCCACATGAGATATTGCAATGGATTTAAGTCCCGAATTTTTTCTACAACACCAGGACTTATTGATCGTTTTGCTGGTTGGTATTTTGCTAGGCATTGTTATCGGTTTGTTTATTCGCAGTGGCAAAATTCGCACACTGGAAAAAAACAATGCTGAGCTGGATCTGACATTGCAGCTGGAGCAAAAAAACAAACGGCAAATGGATGAGCTTCTATCTCAAACCCGTGAGCAATTAGCTAATACCTTTAATCAACTTTCCAATGAAGCGTTAACGCGAAATAACACCAGCTTTTTGCGACTGGCTGAAGAAAACCTGAAACGTTTCCAAAGTGAAGCAAAAGCGGATTTGGGATCGAAAGAAAAAGCCATTGAGCAAATGCTTAAACCAATCAATGAAGCATTGCAGCAGACCAGCAAGCAAATTCAGGAAATTGAAAAGGATCGCAAAGAGGCTTACGGCAGTCTGAACACCACCATTGCACAAATGAACCTGAGTCAACAGCAGTTGCAGCAGGAAACTCAAAATCTGGTGCAGGCACTGCGCCGCCCTGAAGTCCGCGGCCAATGGGGAGAAATGACCCTAAAACGTTTGGCAGAGCTGAGTGGCATGGTCGCGCATTGTGACTTTTACGAGCAGACGCATACGGCCACCGAAACGGGTAGTATTCGGCCCGATATGATTGTTCGCTTACCGGAAAAACGCGAAATTATTGTCGATGCAAAAACACCGCTGGATGCTTATTTATCTGCCATTCAGGCCAAAGATGATATGACCCGCAAACTTGAATTAAAGCGTCACGCTCAAATCATTCGCGGCCGGATTAAAGAGCTGTCCCGCAAAAATTACTGGGCTGAATATTCGCAGTCTCCCGAATTTGTTGTGTTATTTATTCCTGGCGAACAATTCCTCTCCGCAGCATTGGAAGTGGATCCTGCCCTATTGGAAGACAGCATGAGTCAGAATATTATTCTGGCCACCCCCACCAACTTCATTGCCTTATTACGCGCCGTTTCCTATGGCTGGAAACAACAGGCATTGGCAGAAAATGCTGAAATCATTCGCGAACTTGGCGAAACACTTTATAAACGATTGGCTACTTTTGGTAATCATTTAAGCAAGCTGGGTAACAGTCTTGGCCAAAGCGTCAATCATTTCAATAGTGCTGTCGGCTCACTTGAGCGTCAGGTATTGCCGGGCGCGCGAAAATTTACTGAAATGGGCATCAGCAGTAAAAATGAGATCACAGAATTACCTCCCATAGAACAAATGCCCCGGCATATTCAAAACCTTAGTGATGAGGAGTAAAACCGAGCTTGAAAATGCGTATGCTTTTTGTCTGAATATGGCGAAATCGCATTACGAAAATTTTCCGGTGGCTTCAATTTTATTGCCAAAGAAGTTACGTCGCCCAATTGCTGCAATTTATGCATTTGCCCGTTCAGCCGATGATTTTGCTGATGAAGGAGATATGTCACAAGCTGAACGTCTCGCCAGGCTAAATAAATACAGTATCCTGTTGCGCCAGATTGAAACCGGTGAATATACCGGTGAGGATCCGATTTTTATTGCTTTGCAGCACACTCTTCAGTTGTTTTCTTTACCGGTGCAATTACTTGAAGATCTGTTAATTGCCTTCCGACAAGATGTTGTGAAGTCCCGTTATGCCAACTTTGAGGAAGTGCTTAATTATTGTCAGTATTCTGCCAATCCAGTAGGTCGGTTGCTTCTCCATCTTGATGGATCACCCCATCAGGCACAGCTTGAGCAATCAGATGCAATATGCACGGCATTACAGTTAATTAATTTTTATCAGGACATTGAGCAGGATCTCTCTGAACAAAACCGATTGTATATACCCCAGGATATGCTCAATGAGGCAGGTTTAAATCCGAATGAGGTATTGGATAACGACAGCCAGCAACTGGCACCAGTATTAAAAAAGTTGTATCAACAAACCACCCTGTTGCTACAGACCGGTATTCCGTTAGGAGTGAGTTTATCCGGCCGTCTTGGCTGGGAAATCCGTGCAATGACGTTAGGTGGCATCTTAACGTTATGGAAATTACGGCAGCAGTCCGACAAAAACTTGCTCAGCCGCCCTCGTCTAAGTCGTTGGCAGTTAACCTGGATTGCATTCGCTGCCGTCAGTAAAAGACGTTACCTTAAAATTGCCAATAACTATTTGTAAACAATTTATTCCCCGCATACAGGCCTGATTCAGGCTGTTACATCAACTACAAAATCATCATAACAATCCTGAATTGTTGGGATTAATCGCCAAGGTGTCTTTTTCAGGTTTAAGGTAAAAAATAGTACTATCACCAATACACTTAAAAGCTATATGCCACTGAATTTTATATGGTTTTATCCTGTAGGCTTACCAATTACACTTTCCAATTTCCACAACACTTTTTGACTGAAACAACCGGTTCACAATTCGGCAATCTAGCAGGGAGTATTTTCCCGAAACATTTTGCACAACCAACTTGCTGTGCTAGGTTAAAGAGATAATTAACCGAAAAATCCGCAATAACCATTTTCAGTTCTTAGTCTCTGGCGATTACGCTGGCATGAACGTCATATGATGAAATTACCTCAGAGGCTTGGGAATATGCTCAGGAAAACGCCCCTTTATACATTTCTGCAATTAGTCATCCTGGTAAGTTGTTTCGTGCCTTTGTCAGCTGTTTATGCCAATGAAGATTCCGATGATCTTACTGCGCTGCAGCAGAGGGTTAAACAGCTTGAACAAGAATTACAGGCTGCTCAGAATGCATTATCAGAAGCAGAGCAACAACGTGATACCGCGCTTAATCAGGTCGATCAGGCAGAAGACAGACTTGCCGAGGTCAATACTGAGGATGAAGGTATTACCTTTGGGCCGTTAAAGATTGGCGGTGCTATCCGGGCAAATTATGCTATCGGCGATTATCCTGAAAGTGATAACGGTGCAGCCAGTCGTGCTGTAGAGGATGGCGGCGATTTTGCCCTTGATACCTTCCGTATCAACCTGGATTATCAACATGAAAAATGGCTTGGCAAAGTCGAATATCGCTGGTATCCGGGTTATAACTTTTTACACACTGGCTGGGTGGGCTATCAGTTTGACGAAGACCGGCAACTGCAGGTCGGTGTAAACCGGGTACCATTTGGTCCGGGACCTTATGGTGTTTCGCAAAGCTGGCTGTTTGATCAGCATTACTATCTCGGTTTGTCAGATGATATGGATCTGGGTGTGAAGTATACCCAGCAACTGGGGCGGCTCAAACTTGATACAGCCTATTACATTTCCGATGAAGGATCCTACAAAGGCGGCAGTGGTGACAGTTCCCGTTATTCTTACGATGTTGTCAACGAAAGTGGTCAGGGCTATGAAGAAAAAAACCAATTCAACATCCGGGCCACTTATAACTTGCCAGGTGAGACTATAAACAGTGATTTGGGTATTTCACTGCAATATAGCGAACTGAACAGTAAAGGCGTACAAAGCGATGGAAATCACTATGCTGCGTCTATGCATATGGTAAACATGTGGAATAATTTCACTTTAGCATCGCAGCTTACCTATTACGATTATGATGTTTCGGCGCAACAGCCATTAGGAACAGACAAACTGGTTCAGATGGGCGCTTATGACTTCCCAAGTACTGCAGCAGCAGAAGCCTGGATTCCTGCGATATCTCTAAGCTATTACCAGCAAACCGATAATATTCCCTGGCTGGATTATGTCATTCCCTATATCGAATACAGTTCTATCGTTAAAGCTGAATCTGAATTCAATGACAGTCAACTGGCAACGCTGGGCGCTGCATTCGGCTATGGTGGCTGGTACATCTATGCTGACTGGGCCTATTCCACCGGTAATGAATTTGTTGGTGGTGATACGAGTTTCGGTGACCGGCTGGGTGCTAACGCCCAAGATGAATGGGAATCGCGGTTCAACATTAATTTTGGCTATTACTTCTAAGCCCAAACGTCTTAATTCAGCACCGCCTGTTGGCCGTGCTGAATTCTTATAGTTTGCTTACACTTATACAAAAACTCTTTAATAAAAGGATAGCAACGTGAGTAGTCAATCCGATAACTCCGCTGAACCTCAATCAGCAGGTGTACGCGCACCCAATGGCGCAACCAATTTAATAGATACCGATTATCAGATTGGACAAGATAACTACCGAGCCAAACATTTCGGAATCACTGTTGATCTTCATGGTGTCGTTTTTATCTTCTCGGCAATTGTTGTGTTGGCTTTTGTCTTCCTATCGCTGGCCTTACCAGTACAATCCACTACGATCTTTGAAGCCAGTAAAAACTGGATCAATACCAACATGTCATGGTTTTTCCTGTTGTCTGCCAACATATTCGTAGTCTTGTGCCTGGGCTTGATTATTTCACCACTGGGTAGTATTCGCATCGGCGGGGTTGAAGCCAAGCCAGACTTTTCTCGGCTTTCCTGGTTTTCTATGCTGTTTGCAGCTGGCATGGGTATTGGACTAGTGTTCTACGGTGTATCGGAGCCGCTGTCTCACTATAACAGCGCTTTTGGCGGTACCAGCGTGGGCGCAGATGGTCTGAGAACCGATTGGGCACCACTCGGTGGCGCAGCCGGCAACCCTGAGGCTGCACGGCAGTTGGGCATGGCCGCCACTATTTTTCACTGGGGTCTGCATCCTTGGGCTATTTATGCCATTGTGGCGCTGTCACTGGCGATTTTTTCATTCAATAAAGGATTACCACTCACGGTACGTTCTATCTTCTACCCTATATTGGGAGAGAGAATTTGGGGCTGGCCAGGTCACCTTATCGATATTTTGGCGGTGTTTGCCACACTCTTCGGTCTGGCAACCTCATTGGGACTTGGCGCGCAACAAGCGGCTTCGGGGTTAGATTATCTGTTTGGCATAGGCGATGGAAACGTAGTGCTGGTTCTACTAATCGCCGCCATCACCGCAGTCGCTATTGTTTCAATTTTGGCCGGCGTCGACAAAGGTGTAAAACGGCTATCAGAAATTAACATGGTACTGGCATTTGTACTGCTCATGTTTGTGGTTTTTGTTGGTCCCACCTTGCTTATTTTTTCAAACTTTTTTTCTAACTTAAGCAGCTATTTAACTGAACTTCCTGCATTATCGAATCCCTTTGGTCGAGAAGACGCTAACTTCAGCCAAGGTTGGACGACATTTTACTGGGCATGGTGGATCAGCTGGTCGCCTTTTGTGGGCATGTTTATTGCCCGGGTAAGTCGTGGTCGTACAGTGCGTGACTTTTTAATCTCGGTGCTGTTGATTCCATCTATTGTCTCGGTTTTCTGGATGACCGCATTCGGCACAAATGCGATCACGCAACTGCAATCTGGCTTTGATGGTGTTGTGTCAGCAGATCTGCCACTAAAACTTTTCGTGATGCTGGAACAACTTCCTCTTGCAGAGATCACGTCGTTTATTGGCATAATCCTGGTCATTGTGTTCTTTATCACCTCTTCAGACTCCGGCTCATTGGTTATCGATACCATTACCGCCGGTGGTAAAATCGATGCACCTAAACCACAGCGTGTATTCTGGGGCGTTATCGAAGGCGCTATCGCTGTCGCCTTGCTGCTGGGGGGGGGACTCGCTGCACTGCAAGCGGCAGCCATCTCTGCGGGCCTTCCTTTCACAATCGTGCTACTGGTAGGTTGTTATGCCATTGTTCGCGGCTTAATGACCGAGCCCAGGTAGCCTGACCAACTCACTCCCATAATTGGCCAATGGCCGTTGTGGGAGAGTAATGCCTGGCCACCTGAGCTAAAAACAGCTCAGCCGTGGCCATGGCATCTACCTTGGCATGGTGAGCTGAATATGTTGGCAAACCATACCGCTGACGGCTATCATCGAGTCGAATTGACACAGGCTGTATACCCAACGTTTCTTTCAACTGGTTTTTCCAACCTCTGCGCTCCCAGCGCGCTTCGATTGCCATCGTATCAATCAATGGGAATAAACAATGTTCTCCCCATAATTTATGGCAGGCCAAGTCCAGAAAAGGTCGCTCTATGTGTTGGTAATGAACAACCACTATACAACCACTCAATCGTTCCAGTAGCTCATCTAACACCTGTTCTAACGGCGGTGCAGTGGCCACCTGAGAGTGAGTAATACGATGAAAGGCAATAGACTCTTCAGACAAGTTACACTTCGGCTTCACCACCTGATAATAACCATCTGATGGTCGAATACTTCGCAAGGTAAAAGGCACTAGACCGAAGCTGACTATTTCATTGTATCGTGGGTCTAATCCAGTTGTTTCAAAATCCAGAGCCATAAACGACACTTCTGACAGCGGCACCTCGGGATCCGTCAACGGCATTTGATAAAAGCGTTGTAGTGTAGGATTCACACAAGCTTTCGCCTGCTGCGCTTGATAACGCTGCCACTCATCAATCACACTCTGTTGCGATCGTTTTTTAAACATTCGCTATGCCGAGTATGGGTAACGATAAGGAAGAAAATTCTGTGCATTATTGACCACCTGGAAAGCCTCTTTCAAATTGTGACGCTCTGCTGAGTCAATATTTTCTGGTTCAATAGCGTTATCTATCGCCTGGTCATTTCGTAGTTCAAACGCTTGATGACGCATGCGCACTAAAGCAATAAACTCCAGCGCATACTGAAGTTTATCGACCTGTCCAGCAGGTAAAATGTTTGCCTGCTCAATATCCCGCAAACGTTCAGCGCTGTTCTGAGCTTTCGAGCCAACCGCTAACGCATGCACACGAATCACATCCGTTATAGGAGCCAAACCTCGACCCTTGATATTAATCACCTTGTGCTGACGACCATCGGTTTCCATTACAAAGGTACGAAAGAAACCCAAAGGTGGTCTTCGATTCGAGGCATTACGTGCCATTGCACCCAAAAAACGTGGATTATAACGCGCTTTGGTTGCAATCATATCTTGCAGGTTTTCCACTAAATATTCTTCACCATACACAGCATCCAGGTCGAAAAAAATACAGCTGTGTAAAAGCCGTTGAGGATCGGGATCGGCAATCCACTCATCGAAATAGCGTCGCCATTGCGCGAGGGGTTGCCGCCATTGCTCATTGGTGGCCATAATCCCGCCTTTACAGTATTCGTAGCCACAGGCATCCAAACCATCGCTGACTTTTTTCGCCAACATTTTAAAGTATTCATCGTGATGCTCCGGATCGAAACTATCATGCAATACAAGCGCATTATCCTGATCCGTTATTACTGATTGCTCGTGGCGAGCCAGAGAACCATGCACCATAAAGCAATAAGGTATAGGCGCTGGTCCTAACTCATCTTCAGCCAGCTCGATCAAACGCCGCATCAGGCTACGGCCGATACTGGACATTGCGTCGCCAATCATCTTTGCGTTAGATCCATCATCTACCAGGCGTATGAAAGCGGCGCGTATTTCTGGAATCAACCGTGACAAATCACGCACAGAGTTCCGGCTAAAAATATTACTGGCCAAATACAGGCTACTATTGGTTTCGTAACGAACGATATCAGACAGATGCAAAACACCAACCGGGCGACGTCGATGCAGCACTGGTAACCGCTGAATATGATTACGCAACATCATCAACATGGCTTCGTTGACCGATTCATCAGACTGAATAGTAATTAAGCGGCCATCACTAAGTTGACCTACTGGCCTATCCGTTTGAACTCCGGCAGCAACAACCTGAGACCTTAAATCTTCATCGGTAACCATGCCTTTCAGCCGCCAGAGTCCCCCATCATCACCTCTAAAGACACCATCACTATCTTCCTCATCTGCGGGCTCAATTAAAAGTACTGAAGAAACCACATTTTCTGTCATCAGGCGAGCAGCCTCCTGAATCGACACTGTGATTTCCACCATCAGGGGCAAACGACTGATCAACTTTCGTACCCGCGTCGTCATCATGTCATTTTCACGCAGGCTCTCGTCTATCGTGCTTTTTAAGCGTGAACCAGAGAGCTCAACGAAATCAGCAAAGCTATCATTGTCACATAGGCGATCAAAAATAGTCTTGGGGATTTGATAAAGCAAGGTATCCTCTATGGCCTTTACTGGAAAGCGGACCTTACCTTGTCGCAAAAGACCAAATTGACCAAAAATATCCCCTTCTTCCAAACGGTTATAGAGCTCACCATTATAGTGATAGGTCTCGACAGCGCCGCTGCGAATATATGAGAGTGCATCGATAGACTGCCCCCTGTTGAGGATCATCGAGCCTGCCTTAAAATAGGTAATCTCAATATTGCCCACAACATCATCTAACAAGTCATCCAGCAATTTATCAAATGGGGGATGTAAACTCAGGTGGTCGCGTATTTCTCGAAGTTCTGCTTCCATGAAAATCTCTAATAAACAGTGATAATGGTCGATTAACCACAGCGATATGTAAACTATAAGTATAGGTCAAGTAAATCAGGTCGCCGCTCAGTAGAAAAACCTGAGCCTATACCCGCAGGGTGGGCGATAAACCGTCACTATTTTGTTGAGGCCTTTGGCTATGATAGACGATCATTTAGCTAATTACAGTATGCTTGGCCTCAACAAAAGATTAACAGCAATTTAATAAATTGCCTTTCAGTACACTGGTATCTGGGATAGCCACAATGTTTGTCGTGACATTTTTTGTAACTTCATAGGATTCCGGCTCATTAGTTATTGATATCATCATTTACGGTGATTATCTCCCCGTACGACTACGCATATTCTGGGCTTTATCCAAAGGTCTTGTTCTTGTTATTGCAGTATTACTGATGGCAGGTGGCTAGGTGGCGTTTCAAACCGCCTGCATTATGGGCTTCTTTCCCTTTAGCATGCTCATGTAAATGATGTTTTACGTTTTGTATAAGGGATTAAAAATGAGTGGATAAAGCGTCGTATTATGGATATGCGCCTGCCACCACTTTAATTCTTATCAGAAAGTTGAGGACTAACCATCAGTATCAGCTATTGGTGAATACGATCAATTTTTATCTGCCAACGTTTTTGTCAATAAGCTGGGCATTTCTCAAAAAAACATGTCTGAAAACTTCATGTCTTTACTCTTTAACCATATAGAATGAAATACGGTTATTGATGGTAACTCAGTGCAATATCTTCAATACAAGTGAAAATATTGTGACTGCTGCAAAAGCACTTTTATGTTAACGTCTCATTTCTTTCTATACTGATTCTAAAATCCTTTTGAACCCGATATATTTATTTGCCCCTCTGGTTATTTTGTTGCTTTGTGTTTCTTTACTTAGTTTATCAAGTAAAGAAATATGGTGGGTTCGTGTACATGACTTTCCGCGAATGCAATATTTTGTATCCGCGATTCTATTGTTGATTGGCGAAATCCTCTTCATGGATTATGCAAATCTAAGTTTCTGGTTACTGCTCTTACCCACATTATTTGTTATTGCTTTTCAGTTATGGTGGATACTGCCTTACACTAAGTTTTATTCACAAGAAGTATCTGAGACTTCTACTCTGGACTCTGAAAACAGTATAAAAATCATGACTGCAAATGTTCTGATGACTAACAGAAAAGCGGAGAAGCTGATTGAATTAATACAGAATAATAATCCAGATATATTAGTTACCCTAGAAACAGACCAATGGTGGGAAACACAACTCAAACCAATTGAAGATGATTATCCTTATCGAATGAGCTGTTCTCAGGAAAACTTGTATGGTATGTATGTCTATTCTAGATACCTGTTATCGGAGTCGACAACTAAGTTTCTGGTGCAAGATGATATTCCATCAATGCACACATTGTTAACCTTGCCATCAGGACAAAATATTCGTGTACATTTTCTGCATCCGGCTCCACCCAGTCCGACAGAAAATGAAGAGTCTTCTAAGCGTGATGCCGAGCTAATTATGGTTGCCAAAAGCTTAGCAGACGCTGAATTACCAATAATCGTTACCGGCGATCTCAATGACGTCGCCTGGTCAACCACAACCAGGTTATTCCGCAAGATCAGTAAATTATTAGATCCACGTATTGGTAGAGGTATGTTTAATACCTTTCATGCTGATTATTGGTTTATGCGTTGGCCGCTAGATCATTTATTTCATAGTGCGCATTTTACGCTTTATGATATCCGTCGTTTATCCCATTTTGGCTCTGATCATTTTGCTTTGTTTACACAATTAAACTTTGTTCATTCTGATACCATCAAATCACAGCCCGAAGTTAAGGCTGATAACGATGATAAAAGATTTGCAAGAGAAAAACTGACCTCAGAAGAGGTGAGTGAAAACGATGTACCTACTCCAAGTTAGCGTAGTGCATATTTGTATTTAATAATTTACTTTAAGGAATTCCATTTTGAATTTTCATAAATGGCTATCAGCAGGACTCATTTTAATTTTTGGTATGTTGTCGGGATGTGGGCACTATAAGCATGGACACATGCCACCAGGCCATGACCCAGCCGGTCCGGGAAACAGCGAAAATGCACCAGGACACAATAAAGATAAAAAATATTAATTTAAATATGGTTGAACCATTATTACTAATGATTAGATCTAATATTTAAGCGATTTCTATTTAACTATTTGAAGTTACGATACACTCTTTTGTGAATCGTACCGGGTTTATCGGAGGCAAACTTTCTTGAGAGAATTAGCTAATGAACAAACGACCTGGATATTCACCCGAAGTACGAGAACGCGCTGTTCGCTTGGTATTAACCAGTGAGCAGGACCACCCATCACGCTGGGCAGCAATACAATCTGTTGCCGCCAAAATTGGCTGTACACCTGAGACCTTGCGCTCCTGGCTTAATAAAATGGAAGTTGATAATGGCATCAAACCTGGGGTAACCAGTGATGCTGCTGCCAAGCTCAAAGAACTGGAGCGGGAAAACCGTGAGCTTAAACGTGCCAATGAGATCTTGCGCAAGGCAGCGGCTTTTTTTGCCCAGGCGGAGCTCGGCCGCAAACCGAAGTGATGGTCGAATTTATCGACTCTGAACGAGACAAGTACGGTGTCGAGCCAATCTGTGAGGTATTACCGATTGCACCGTCCACTTATTACCGGAATAAGCATTTAGCACACCATCCGCAGCAGCGCTGTGCACGGGTACAACGTGATGAATGGTTGGCACCCGAGATAACCCGTGTTTATGAGGAAAATAATGGTGTCTATGGTGCCCGCAAAGTTTGGAAACAACTAAAACGTGAATCGATAGCCGTGGCCCGTTGTACGGTTGAGCGACTCATGGGTGTGTTGGGACTGGAAGGTGTCAGACGTGGCAGACGCTGTATCACCACTATCCCGGATGAATTGGCCGCTAAACCACTTGATTTGGTTAATCGGCAGTTTAAGGCTGAGCGGCCAAACCAACTTTGGGTGGCCGATATTACTTATGTCGCGACTTGGTCTGGATTTGTTTATGTGGCTTTCGTCGTCGATGTGTTTTCACGGTACATCGTTGGCTGGCGAGCCTTAAAAAGCCTGCAAACGGATATTGTGCTGGATGCACTGGAACAAGCGCTGTGGGCTCGCGGTAAACCTAAAGGCGTTACCCATCACAGCGACCGTGGCAGCCAGTATTTGTCGATTCGTTATACCGAGCGATTGGCTGAAGCAGGATTCAAGGCCTCGGTCGGTAGTGTCGGTGATTCTTATGATAATGCCCTGGCAGAAACCATCAACGGACTGTTCAAGGCTGAGGTGATTCACAAAGATGGCCCATGGAAAGGACTGGACGAAGTTGAACATGCCACATTGAACTGGGTGGACTGGTTCAACAATCGAAGACTACTGGGTCCGATTGGGGATATACCACCCGTAGAGTATGAAAATATGTATTATCAACAAGCCGAGTCTGCGGCGGCATGACTCAAATAAAAATCCCTCCGAAAAACTCGGGACGATTCATTTGAATATAAAAGGACTCGTCTAAAACAACTGCCTTTATTCTTGTCAGGATACAATCAACAGTGACCTAATTTAGGGGGTATCCGCCTCTTTCGAGCACCTGCGGCTGCTGGGATGACTTATACCAACCGAGAAGCTTGGTTGTTATGTCGACCTACTCTGATGAAGTACATCCCTGCATCTCACTCTTCGAGCGCCTATCGGCATCCTTTGTCGCTGCTGGCGATTATGACACCTGCTTTGTGCTCAGGCTCAAGTGCAATGATTACAATCTGGCTAGACAAAAAAATACCCGGGCCTCTATGAGGATAACCGGGTATTTTTTGTCTTAAAGCCTGCCAGTTATTCACAGGGATGTGATGTATGCCGATAACGCAGGAGCAGTTATCGGTGACCTACTTTATCAACCACCGCCCTGTGGCTGCCCCTACGGGCTCGCTTCGCTCATGCAAAAACGTTTATCTCCCTGGATGGAGTGTATGCAAAGCCATGTCTGGAACATGGCTTGTCCCGGCGATAATGTCACATGGGGGGTCACATGCTCAGGCAGGATAATGCAAACCTTCAAGACAAAAAAAAGAGCCCATCCGATTGGATGGGCTCTTTTTTTGTATTAAAGCCTGGCAGTGACCTACTTTCACATGGGAACTCCCACACTATCATCGGCGCTGAGCTGTTTCACTTCTGTGTTCGGGATGGGAACAGGTGGTGCCAACTCGCTATGGCCGCCAGGCATAA